>Ga0123519_10001901_pt1 | contig 35550 bp, 23 predicted proteins | sample YelNatPaOPRAMG02_FD_87396 | JGI IMG/M metagenome (GOLD analysis project Ga0123519, IMG submission 87396) | Hot spring microbial communities from Yellowstone National Park - Yellowstone National Park OP-RAMG-02 (version 2) | ecosystem: Environmental > Aquatic > Thermal springs > Hot (42-90C) ... | reverse complement strand
TCGCTTTCTCCCTCGGGCAGCTCCGGCCCCTCGAGATAGGCGGCGGTCTCGTCGAAAACCGACATGTCGCCCGTGACTTTTTCGTACGCGCACGCGGCGTACGGCAAGAACAGCCTGTCGTCGCTGATCCTCGTCCTTACGCCGTGATAAGGTTCGTGCCACCAGTGCAGGACGTCTCCCTGCGCGAATTGCCTGCCCGCGAACCTTACGATGAATTCGCGCGCGACGCCGGGGTCGGTGTACAGGAGCGCCATCGAGTCCTGAAGCTGGTCCCTGAAACCGTAGGCTCCTCCCGACTGGTAGTATCCCGTCCGCCCCCATATTCGGGACGCGTATATCTGGTACGGAAGCCACCCGTTCACTAACGTGTCGAACGATTTGTTGGAGGTCCTGACTTTTATCCTGCCCACCAGCCGGCGCCAGAACTCCTTTGTTCCGTTAAGCCTTTCGGCCGTTTTCCCGCCGGCTTCCCTCAGCAGGCCCTCTATCCCGTCCCTTTTGCCGTAGCCTAATACGACCGTTACCGTTTTCTTTTCGCCGGGCTTAAGAACGATCCCCGTCTGCAGCGCGAGCAGGGAGCACGGTCCGGCGCTGTTGGAAAGCTCTTTTACTTTGAGCGCCTCGGGCACGATGTTGTTGCCCGGCGAACCGAAGAACTCGAATATACAGGATGTGTACCTTACTTCCCGGCCGGGCATCGACAAGAACATCGCCTTTTCGGGGTCGTCGAACGGCGAGAAAGCTTCGAGCCTGTCTCCGGCGAAGACCGATCTTACCTCGCGGCAGTCGTGCGCCATCGCCGGTTCCGCGTAGCAATACACCGAGTACTTTTCCTCGCGCCCCGAAACGTTTTCGAGCTCGAGGAGCGCCGTTTTGACCGGCCTTTCATGATCGACGAAGTATTCCGTCCTCGTGTTCAGGCTGCCGTAACGTTCGCAAACCGTATAGCCGAATCCGTGTATGACCCTGTATTTGCCGCGGGAATACGCGTCCGGCATCACGCTGAAAGCCCCTCCCGTCCTGTCGTTGCGCACTATTATCCCCTCCCCCGTCAGGTCTGAAAGGGGGTCGTTCCTGAAAGGCGTTAGCCTTTTCAGCTGCGCGTTGTCCGCCCATGTATAACCCCCGCCCGCGGCGCTGATAAGGGTCCCGAAATCCCTGTTCACCAATATGTTGCTCCACGGGGGCGGCGCCCTGTCCGTTATTTCTATGCAATATTCCGTTCCTCCGGCGACGAACCCGCCGCCGCCGTTGTCGAACGCCTTCAGGCGAACCGGCACCCGCGCGGTTTCTCTTTCCGCGCGCTCAAACACCTCGAGCGGGCGTGTCGTGATTTCGCCTTTAAGCTGTTCGCTCAGGGGCCTGTCCCCCCGTATCACCAGGCAGGAAGCCGCCTTTATCGTAGCTATGTCCTTGTCCGAAAGGCAGTCCCGCGCGAAAGCGTAGACCTTGTTGTACGGCCTGCTCGAAGCCGCCTGCTCAAGCTCACGGAGCCTGTCGCGCAGCGGGTTTATGTAATCGGAGCCTCCCCCGTAAATGAATATCAGGTCGGCGCTCACGCTCCGAAAGCTCATGAACTCCTGCGCCTTCGCGACCTCGCGCATGTTCTCGAGATCCTCCTGTTTTTCCGCGAACGCGCTTATAATCGGCAGATCGCCCGAGATCCCCAACTTCCAGAGGGTCCTTATGCCGTCCGCGTTTGCGGCGTTTTCCTTCGCGCAGGGAACGCCGATAACGGTGCGCGACGCGATCCTCTGAAAAATATCCGCCTGCATGTCGCGCAGCTTCAAGTATCTCATCTCGACCTGCGAATGCGTCCACGCAAGGTTGAACACCCTCTTTACGTCGTCCTCCCCGGTTATCCCGGACAGGCACTTTTCGGCCTCCTGCCTGCTTTCCGCCGCCGCCAACATGAAGGACACGCTTGACGAAGATTTTGCCGCAACGTTTAAGGAGCACTTTATCCCCGCCGCCCTCTGGACGTCCCTTTCGCCGCACTGCCTTCCCATGCACGCGGCGGCCCCGAAGACATTATGCCGCCCGAAGATGTTCGTCCGGTCGGTTAAAAGCTCGGGGTTTTGCGCGCCGCAGGCTTTCATGCCGCAGCAAACTTTCTTCCCCCTGCGCTTTGCGTATATCGCGCCGTTTTCCCTGTCGATTTCGGTTTCTATGAAAAGCTCCGCAAACGCGGGATGAGCCTCGAAATCCCTCTCGCCGCAAAGCGCAGGGGTGTACGCGCACAATACTTCGACAAGACGCTCCCTGTCCGACTTGTTGTTTATCTGGAGGCTCCTGACTTCAAGGTCGCATTCGGGCGATACGCATATCTCGAGAACCGTCTCGATACCGTCGATTTCCTTTATGAACGACGCCTTGTGCTGCTCAAAAACGGCCCGCTCACCGTCCGCCCTTACGCACGCGGGAAGATACGCCGCCGACCATACGGCTCCGCTGCGGACGTCCTTGATATAAACGTGTATCCCCGGAGCGCGGCGCAGGATGTCTCCGTACCACCGGTTAATGATGTTTCCCCTGTACATCGAATACCCGGTGCCGTACTGCGTCAGCATTACCGTATAGCTCCCGTTTGAGAGGAAATGGGCCTCCGGGTACTGGCAAAAATGCCTGTAAGTCCGCACGGAGCGTATCTCTTCCGCGAATTCGTTCGTTTCGGGCTGTTTTTCGGCAAAACTGAGCGTGATGCTCCGGGGCGGGACTTTCTCTTTCAACAGCATCTCTGTCGCCCGGACGTACATCGCGCTGTGGAAAAGGTTTTGCATTTTGCCGCCCTGCAGGCAGTTCAGTATCGAAGCGAGTATCATCCCCTGATGGTGGGCCATGTAGCTTTTTACGATCCTTTTCTTGCGCCCCCGCTGCATCCTCGACTGCGTGTAGTCTATCGCCTCGTAGAAACCGTATTTCCCGAGCGCGCCCGCCTTTTCGAGCCTCAGCAGGTTGGCGGCGGCCGCTCTTGCGTTCACATGGAGCGCGAGGAACACCGAGTACGGGGAAACGACCATCTCGCGGACGAGCCCCGCCTTCATGCCCAGTCCGGGCACCCCGAACGCCTTGTACTGGTAATTCATGTTCAGGTCGAACGCGTAATACCCGGATTCCGATACTCCCCAAGGCACCCTCCTCGATTCGCCGTAATCGCTCTGCATGGCGACCACGTTCTTGTAGGTCTCCGCGAGAAGCGTGTTGTCGTAGTTTTTCATTATTATCAGCGGCATAAGGTACTCGAACATCGTGCCTCCCCAGGAGAGCAGCACCCGGCTTTCGCCGGCGACGGTCAGAGGCCTCCCGAGCCTGAACCAGTGCTTCCCCGGCACGTCCCCTTTCGCTATCGCGATGAACCCCGTCTGTCTCGCCTCTGAGGCAAGCAGGTCGTAATGCGTGTCGCTTAGCTTGCCCTGCCTTACGTCGAACCCTATCGAAAAAAGATCCTTTTCCTCGTCGTAAAGCGACGTAAAATCCATGCCGTTGAACAGCGCCTCGATCCTGCGGCTCAGCTTGTCCGCGCGCGCGATTATCCTCCTTGACGCGATATAGCTCTCCCCGAAGGCGGTTTCCATTTTCTTTACCCACGCGAGGACTTCCCCGTCGCACGTCTCCGAGGCTTTCTCGAATATCTCGGAAAGGATCCCGAGCAGCGCGTGGAATTCCCGGACATAGCCTTCTATCGATATGCCGGCGAGCCGCGAGCGCAGCTTTTCTGTCGCTTCGGCATATCTTTCCGGGTCCTTAGCATGAAACCCGGACAATACCCGCGCCCATCCCGCGTATTTGTTTATGAAAGCGCAAAATGCGGTTTTTAAATCCGCGAGCTTCCCCTGCCCCTCTCCCGGTTTATCAAGAAAACCGGCGGCCGCGAAGACGTCTTCCCCGAATCCGCAGGCGGCCGCGGCGCCCGTTTCGCGCGATACGGCGGCTATGCCCCTTTCGAAATACGCGGCGATCGGAGAGGCCAACATGTCCTTGAGCGCCTCGACCGCTACCGTCAGATAACAGGCGAGGTTCCCGCTGTCGACCGAAGATACGTATCTGGGCTCGAGGGGCGTAAGGTCGGTTATATCGTACCAGTTATAAAGATGCCCGTTCCATTTCTCGGCTTTTTCGATCCCCGCGACGCACTTTTCCAGCCTGTCCACCGCTTCGGGCAGCGTGCAAAACCCTAAGTAATACGCTATTATCCCCGCGGTCATCGAAAAGGCTATGTTCGTCGGCGAAGTCCTTTGCGCCACACCTTTTTTCGGGCTTTTCTGGTAGTTGTCCGGCATCCAGCAATACTCGTTGGCGGAGCCGAACCTCTCGAAGAAGCGCCATGTCCTAAGAGCGATGTCTTCGAGGTGCTCTTTTTGCGCGGGTTCCAAAACATACCGCCTCGTTTTGCGCGGCCTGCTGATCATATATGCGATCGTCGGCGCGAAGAACCAGACGGCGAACACCGCGAACGCGACTATCGAGAAAGAACCCGTCGTGACGATCGAAAGCGCGAAAAGAGCGGAAGCGAGTATCGGCGCCGCTTTCATCTTTCTCCAGTAATCCTGCACCCCGTCCTTCGCCTTCTTTTCGCCTTCGGCGGCGGTCACCCATTCGAGCAGGTTCTTCCGTGTAAACGCGACGCGCACTACCGTCCGGACCGCAGCGTCGAGCATCAGGTACGCCTCGTACGGCAGAAATGCGAATTTATACAGGGACTGCTCGAAAAGCGTTTTCGTCTCGTAAGCCGCGTCCTTCAACGTCGAGCCCTTGCCCGCGTTTTTCAGCAGCGTTATTATCCTCTGGGCGAAGTCGAGTATCCCGTCGATAAAGAGGGGCAGTATGCCCGAAATGAACCAAAAGAACGCCGAACGGTAGAACGCGGTCTGGGACAGCAGTATCACGGTAAAAGACAGCGGCATGACGAGGCTGCGCCTCAGATTGTCGATTATCTGGTATCTTGTCAGCCCCGACAGCACGTTTTTCGCTTTCCCCGCGCGTGTCCTCACCTTGCCGAAGAGCCAGGGCATGAGCTGCCAGTCTCCGCGCACCCATCTGTGCTGGCGCTCCGCCCAGGAAAGGTATTTCGCGGGATAGCCGTCCATCAGTATCACGTCGGAAACCAGCGCGCACCTCAAATATCCGCCTTCGAGCAGGTCGTGGCTCAAAACGGCGTTGTCCGGGAACGCGTCCTTCAGCACGTTCAGATATACGTCTACGTTGAAAATGCCCTTGCCGGTGTATATGCCCGTACCGAAGCCGTCCTGATATATGTCCGACGCCGCGCAGGCGTATGTGTCGAGGCCTCCTTTTCCGGAAAACACGAGCGAGAAATGCGTCCGCGCCGCGCTCACTACGTCTATCCCTATCCGCGGCTGCATCACCGCGTACCCGGATTTGACGGCCCTTCCGTTTTCGCAGACGACCGGGCTTGCGAGAGGGTGCTCCATCGCGCCTATTAGCTTTATTGCCGCGTCCCTCGAAAGCTCGGTATCCGCGTCGAGCGTGATCACGTATTTTATCCCGTCCGGGATCCCGTCCGTCACGTAAACGAACCCGGAATCGTCTCCGCGCAGCAGCGCGCAGAAATCAAGCAGCGCCCCGCGCTTCCTCTCTTTCCCCGAAAACTTGTTGCTTTTGGGATCGTACGTTCTTTTCCGCTGCGCGTAGAAAAACACTTTCCTGTTGTATTTCTGGTTCAGCGCCTCGACCTCGGTTCCCATCCTGTTTATGATCTCTATGTCTCCCGCCGTTATCTCGTCGCCGCTCTCCCGAAAATCCGAAAGCAGCACGAAATACAGGTTTTCTTTCAGGTTCGCCGCATAGTAGACCTGCATCTTCTCGAGAAGCTCCTGCCCGTATTCGAGGCTGGTAACAAGCGAAGTCACCGCCACGAAAGTCCGGCAACTTTCCGGTATGCCGTCTTTCAAATCGATCTTCGGTATGAAAGCGGGCTTGTTTATCAGCATGAATATCTTGTTGCTCACCGCCGCGGCGACGGCGTATATGGGAACTATGCTTATGACGAAACCGATTATCCCATAGACCGCCGGGTACATGAAAAACAGGGAAATGCAAAGAAGCGCCGCGCTTACGACGGAGGATGCAAGGACCCCTCCCGCGTAGAAAAAGAGCATGTGCCTTCTGAAAAAATCCGCCGCCTTTTCTTTCAGCGGCACCTTTCCGAACGCCTTCATCAGTTCATGCCGGCGCCGCCCTATGATATACGCCCCGACGTGCTCGCCCGATTGTTTCGACAGCCTTATCGCCGCCCTCGACACGGCGGGCTCGGATACCCCTAAAACCGACGCTATCCTCGAAACGTTCTTCCTGTAATACTCGCGCGAATCGAAATCCATGCGGGAATAGCCGTCGTCCTCGCCCAAGTGCCTGTGGACCGCCGATATGTTTTCGAATATGGCTTCGAAGTTTATTTTCGCGAGCATCCGAAGCGACGTTATCGCGTTCGACAGGAACATTATGTTCCTCGCCTGCGTGGTATGCGCCTTTTTTATCATGCGCTCGATCGAAAGCCCTCGCGTTTCAAGCACGGCGTTCAATTTTTCCGTTATTTCGGCGCAGTGCGGGCTTTCGCGCGTAAGGACGCTCACGTTCTCGATAAAAACGGGATTGAAAAGAACGGCCTTGCTTTCCATCGAAAAAGCGTCTATCCCTTTCTCGATGTAATTGCAGAAACTTTCCGCCCTGCGTTTCATCGATATGCACTCGACGCTGTATTTCGCCAGTTCGGATACGGCGCATAAAATCGCCGCTTTGAGCATATCCGCGAAAACCCACAGCTCTCCCGAATCGAGTTCGGTCTCTCTCTGGTAAGCCTCGAGAAACTCCCTGATGCTTGCGACCGTTATATAAAAAGAGCTGTGCCTCGCAAGCTCCGCCGCAAGCGCGAAGCTGCGCGGCAGTCCCGCGAACGGCCCGTTTTTTATATGAGGCAGGCGGTACGGGGTTTTGTTGAGCTCGATCTGCTTTATCTGCTCGATGAACAGGTATCTGTTGTCGTAAAACCATTCGGATATCGCGGGAAGCTCGAGCCCTTTGTATTTGTCGCGTTTCGCGGCGGCATATGCGTTTTCGACGCTGCCGCGCGCCTCCCCAAGGTTTATATGCCTGAACTCCGCGTTTTTAGCGTACACTTTATGGATAAGGGACAGTTCGTTTGCGTAGCTTAAAAGTTCCTGCTGTGAAAGTTTTACGTCGTCGAGTATGTTTATATATATATCCTGCCTGCCGCGCATGTTTCCTCCGTTTTTTAAACCTACCTATTATTATTGTCTTTTGGGGAAACCGAAATTCAGCGCGCGTCAAAAGAAAGCCGAGGCGAATGACGCTTTGATTTAACGAAGACGGTAAGGTTTTCGCACAAAGGCAAAGAAGCCGCATAAGATGGACCGGCGCCGCCATAAATCCGTTATTGCCTTTGATTGACTTTCGATCAAACGGACCGGTTATTCACACTCTTTGAGGTTCGTTTCCTAAAGTTTATCTGAGAGGCCATGGTCGCTCCGAAAACGAGCGCGCAGCCGGCAAGCTCCTTCGCGCTCAGTCCCTCGCCGAGGAAAACGCCGCCGGCGACCGCGGCGAATACCGACTCGAGGCTGAAGATCAGCGACGCGACCGCCGGGTCGGTGTCCCTCTGCCCGAATATCTGGAGCGTGTACCCTGCCGCTCCCGACACGACGCCAAGGTACATCAGCGGCGCCCAGCAGTATAAAACATCGCTCATCCGCGGCTTTTCGAATATGAACATCAGCGCGGCCGAAATCGCGGCTACAGTAAAAAACTGCACGCACGACATGAGTATAACGTCCGCCCGAAGCGCGAACCTGCCGATAAGGAGTATCTGGATCGTGAAAAGAAAGGCGCAGAGTAAAACGAGCGCGTCCCCCGCGTTTATCGAAAAGCCTTCGTTCACGCAGAGAAGATAAAGCCCGGCGACGGCAGCCGGGACGCTTATTATTACGGGAAGCGCGACTTTTCTCCCCAAAAAAATCCTCGCCGCCGGTACGAATACGATATAAAGAGCGGTTATAAACCCCGCTTTTCCCGCGGTCGTGCTTTCTATCCCGGCCTGCTGCGCGGCGGCGGCAAGCGCGAGAACAAATCCGCATGAAACGCCCCCGAACAGCGCCGCTTTTTTCGCCGCATTGCCGTCTTCCCCGTTCCTCAAGTCCCCTTTTTTTATTGCGCCGCCGAAAACGACGAGAGGCAGGAGCGCGGCTCCGCTGATAAAGAAACGCGCGGCGTTCAACGTAAAAGCGCCCAAATGCAAAGCGCCGATTTTCTGAACGACAAACGCGGCGCCCCAGATCAGAGCAGCCAAAAACAGCAGAAGGCTCCCCCGCGTTTTTCTGACCTCCATCGCATCCTCCGGTTACATTCAAAAAGGAGCGTTGCGCTCCTTTAAAATTATTATTGAGACAAGCCTGTAAGCCGAGTTCTGTCTAAGAACGGCCATCTATCTTTGGCCTGAAGTTGCCATCAGGCTCATGCGATTACACGGGGCGCGGCGGGCAGCCGCTTAATGCCCTCTATCAATCTTGCACCGGACGGGGTTTACATAGCAGCCAAGTCGCCATGGCTCTGGTGAGCTCTTGCCTCACCTTTTCACCCTTCCCCCCCATACGAAACCGTATGGAAGGCGGTATATCTCTGTTGCACTTTCCTTGGAGTCGCCTCCACCGGGTATTACCCGGCGCCCTGCCCTGCGGAGCTCGGACTTTCCTCCACGCACTGGAATTGAAACTTTACATGATATCGTTTATCGCTGAATGTCAATTCCAGTGCGTGGCGGCCGTTCGGCTTGCTCAATTTATTCCATATATAATATTCTGCCGCAATTTTCGCACTCGATTATTATATCAGACTTTTTTATTTTTGCCAAGTCGCGCGACGGAAGCTCCATGTTGCAGCCCATGCACCTTCCGTTTTTAAGATGCGTAACCGGCACCGCCGTGTTCTGCTTGATACGCGCGTATTTCGAAAGGAGCGCGGGGTCGACTTTCGCGGCCGCGGCTTCGACGGCTTTTTTCAGCTTGTTGAGTTCCTCGGCGCCCGCGTTGAGTTCTTCCTGATGCTTCTTTTTCAGCTCGGAAAATTCCTTTTGAGCCTTTCCGACCCGGACGAGCATCTCCTTAAGTTTCGCGTCGGTCTCCTCCGCCCTTTTCTGCAGCGACAGCGCGCGCCGTTTCTGTTTCACTATGTTTTCGTAGACAGACTCGTAGTCGCGGACGAGATCCTTCACCACGTTGTAATCGAGCACGTTTATGTCGAGCTTCTCATATTCGCTGACGTCGTGTTGCTTTTTGCTTAAGAATTCCATCATCCTGTCATACTGCACGTCAATTTCAGACAGCTCGTTCTGTTCGACGAGCGCCTTGTTTTCTATTTCTTTGAGAAGCGCCTTTTGTTTCTGGAGATAGCTCTGCAGTTTTATAAGCTGCCTCCTCGCGGGAGTGTCTTTAAGCTGCTGCTCGTACGCTTCCAGCTTCAGGTCGGCCTGCTGGTATTCATATAATACTGCCAGCTTATCCAAAAAATATTCCTCCTAATACTAAGTGCCTCGTCGTATATCGCTAAAAGCATTCCGCGGGCGGTATTTCGCCGTCCGCTTTGAAAAGCTCCAAACTTGATTTTAACTCATCGAGCTTCGGTTGTAAACTCATAATTGCCGCGTCCGCGAAGCAGCGCTCCGTCGCGTAATGTCCGGCGGCGATCAAAAGCAGCCCCGATTCGTTTGCCTCGAGAAAATGATGGTGTTTCGCTTCGCCCGTCAAAAGAGCCTGCGCGCCCGATTTAAGAGCGGCCTCGACGTAACCTCCTCCGCTTCCTCCCGTAACGGCGACCCTTTTTACCTCCTTCGGGCGAATGTTTGAAGCCTGTACGCAGCCTGTCCCTAAAGCCTCTTTCACGCGAGCGATAAAACCGTCAAAATCGAGGCTTTGCGGAAGAAAACCGGTACGCATGAACCCGTCTTCGGAGACATCGCTCCCTAAAAGCCCCAATTTTCGGGCGAGCGTGTCGCATACGCCTCCGTCCGCCTTGTCGAAAGGAGTGTGCCATGCGTACAGCGATATGTTTTTTCGTATCAGCCTCATCAGAAGGCCTTCCCCGGCTTTCGAGCAATCGAGGCTTTTCACCGGTTCGAATATCAGCGGGTGGTGCGACAATATCATGCCGCAATCCTTTTTCTGCGCCTCTTCTATGACCGCCGGAGTCACGTCGAGGGCGACAAGGACCGCTCCGGTTTCGTCCCCGCAGCGCAGCAGCAGCCCGGAATTGTCCCATTCGGGCGCGAGCGACGGCGGCGCTATTCCCTCGACGACCCGCACGAATTCGTCAATTTTCATTTTTCGATCGCCTCCCCGTACCGCTTGATCTTTTCGTCCAGCGCGCGGAGCAGCTCCCGCGCGTTTTTTGTATCCGACGCGCGGATGCTTTCGCGCTTGATCAGCGCCTTTTCGATCTTTCTTAGCACATATTCAATAAACTCCGGCGGCTTTTTTTTAAGCAGCGCCGGCCCAAGCTCGAGTTCGGTTTCGCTCAAGTCCCGCGAGGCGCCTTTTACCGCGAGTATAACGGGATAAAAATGCCGGCCTTCGCGGGCCATTTCCTCGTCCTCGATCCGGTAGCCGTTTTTATATAACCAGTCCCGCGCCGCCTCCGGCTTTGTGTTGCAGCCTAATACGAGCGTTTCAGGCGCGCGCGTTTTTCCGGACTCGAGTATGCGCGCGATAAGTTCTCCCCCCATGCCGGCTATAATGGCGGCGTCCGCTTCGCCGGGCTCCAATACTTCGAGCCCGTCCCCGGCCCGAAACGAAACGCCGCCGGCGACGCCTTCGGACTCGGCGAGCTTTCGCGCCTTATTTAGGGATTTTTCGCTTATATCGGAACAGACCGCGGCGTTAGCCTTGCCGCGCAGCAGCAGCCCTACGGCCGCCTTGCCGTGGTCGCAGCCTATGTCCGCGACCGTTTCGCACGGCGGGGTGATATCAATAATGACGTCGAGCCGCTTTTTCATTTTCCCCCCGAAATTTTACACAAATAATAATCGCCCACCCCTTCAAGGGGCGGTCTCTTTATTCTATCCCTATTAGGGACTCTTACTAATGTCTAAAGGCATATTACGGTTCCGCCAACCGCATGGGGCTTGTTACCGGCAACCCTTAAAGTCTGTGTGCTCTTTTACGTTTGCCTTATCGTTTACAGTCCCACTTTGCATGTGACTATTTTCGTCCATTTCCGGATACCTGCTTTGTAGTTTGATTCGGTTAGCTAAACCTTTCTATTCTACTTTCGAAGGTTCTTCTTTTTAAACGCTAAAGCTATTCTTTGCTCCACATGCTTGGCGTGTGGTTTTTTCTACGATAACAAAGGCAGCCTTCGGCTGCCTGATACATGGCTCTCCTCAGTCCAAAAAGTCGCGCAGCTTCTTGCTCCTGCTCGGATGCCTGAGCTTGCGCAGAGCCTTCGCTTCGATCTGCCTTATGCGTTCCCTCGTGACCATGAATTCCCTGCCTACCTCCTCGAGCGTCCGGGCGCGCCCGTCGTCGAGCCCGAACCGGAGCCTTAAAACCTTTTCTTCGCGCGGGGTAAGGGTATCGAGCACGTCCATGAGCTGCTCCTTAAGAAGCGTAAAAGCCGCCGCCTCCGCGGGCGCCGGAGCGTCGTCGTCCGGTATGAAATCGCCCAAATGGCTGTCCTCCTCCTCGCCTATCGGCGTTTCGAGCGACACGGGCTCCTGCGCTATCTTGATTATCTCGCGCACCTTGTCTTCGCTTATGTCCATCTCGCGGGCGACTTCCTCGGGCAGCGGGTCGCGCCCGTACTGCTGGAGAAGCTGGCGCGAAACGCGGATAAGCTTGTTTATCGTCTCGACCATATGGACCGGTATGCGTATCGTGCGCGCCTGATCCGCTATCGCGCGCGTGATGGCCTGGCGTATCCACCACGTCGCGTATGTCGAGAACTTATATCCCTTTGTGTAGTCGAATTTTTCGACCGCCTTTATAAGCCCTAAGTTGCCCTCCTGGATAAGGTCGAGGAAAAGCATCCCGCGCCCGACATAGCGCTTCGCTATGCTTACTACGAGCCGAAGATTAGCTTCGGCCAGCCTACGCTTCGCGGCCTCGTCGCCCTTCGCCATCGCCTTCGCGAGCGTTATCTCCTCGTCGGCGGTAAGCAGGTTGACTTTGCCGATCTCCTTAAGATACATCCTTACCGGGTCGTCTATGCTGACTCCCTCGGGTATCGAAAGGTCTATTTCCGTGTCCGTTTCATCGCTTTCCTCGTCCTGGATTTCCTTCTCGAATTCGCTGTCGATGACGTCGATCTTCATCTCTTCGAGAGCGCCCAAAAGCTTGTCGAGATACTCCGCGTCCATTTCCGCGCCCTCGAGCGCGTCGTTTATTTCCTTATATGTAAGAACGCCTTTTTTCTTGCCCGCCTCGATTACGTCCCGGAGCCTCTCCTCCTTTTCGCTCTGCGCAAGCATACCCAAAGCCTGTATGCGCGCGAGGTTTTCCTTCGAAAGAGTCAAGTCCATTTTCTTTTCTTTTTTTTCGTTCCAGCCTTCGTTAGCGCCCTTCGCTCCGGCATCGTTTACCCTTGCGGGCGCTTTGTCTGGGTTTTTACCGTTCAATAAAAATCACCTTATTCCTATACCCTTAGCTTTATAAATTCTTTATCCAACTCGCTTATTTCAGCGAGCAGCTTGCTTCTCTCGGCGCCCGACGCCGTCTGCAGCAGCTTCGCCAGCTCCAGCCTGCGGCGCATCAGCCTTTCTTTTTTCAGTTTCGCCGCGCAGTCCTTGAGGAACGCGCCGGGGTCTTCGGCGACGACCTGAAGTCCGGACAGCCTCGCGGCCTCGTTCACATCCTCCTCCGCCCCCAGTTCCGATATTAATTCGGCATATGTCGGCTGAATTCCTTTTTTTACGCTGCCTAACAGCGCCGAAAAAATATTTTTATGCGGTCCGAACGAAAAATCCTCCTCGCTCACCATTCCGGAGACGCTCTGCGCATAGGCGGGGCTGCCCAACAGGAACGCAAGCAGCAGGCTCTCCGTTCCGTCGTCCGTTTTTTCAATTCTATTATACCTGTTATTGGCATTACTATTCTTTTGCGCCCCCTTCTTTTGGGCTTCTCCGGATATCGAGCCTGGACTGAAGCCGGTTTCCTCCGCGAGCTTTTTAATATAGCGCTCCTTGATTATCGGGCTTTCGATCCCCTCGATTATCTTCGCCGCCGCTATCGCGTAGCGTTCTTTCCCGTCGGCGGTCGAAACGTCGAACTCCTTTTTCTTGACCTCAAGCTTATAGCTTATCGAATCCGGCGCGTTTTTCACGAGCTGCGCGAAGCCTTTGAGCCCCCTCGTTTTAACGAATTCGTCAGGGTCGAGCCCGTCCCCGAACCTTATCACCCGTACCCTGAACCCCGCGGCGGAAAGCGTTTCTATCGCCTTCATCGTCGCGATTTCGCCCGCCTCGTCGCCGTCGTATGCGACGAAAACTTCCGACGTATACCTTTTCAAAAGCGCGGCCTGCTCCTTCGTAAGGGCGGTGCCAAGCGACGCGACGGCGGCCTTAACGCCGTGCGCGCACAGCGAGACGACGTCCATGTATCCTTCGACCAGCACCGCGCTCTTGACCTTCGCCATCCTCCGAATAAGGTCTATCCCGTAAAGGTTGCGGCGCTTGTTGAAGACGAGCGTTTCCTTTGTGTTCAGGTATTTGGGCGTCCCGTCCCCCAGGACCCTGCCCCCGAAAGCGACGACCTCGCCCAAAGGGCTGAATATCGGAAACATGACCCTGCCGCGGAACGCGTCGTACATGTTGTTGTTCTTCACCAGTACGAGGCCGCTTTCGCGTATCGTCTCGTCCGGCACGCCTTTGCTGCGCGCGAGCTCCAAAACCGAGTCCCATCCGTCGGGAGCGTAACCTAACCCGAACCTCTTCATGACCGGCTCGTCTATGCCGCGGTTTTTCAAATACTCGAACGCTTTTCTTCCCTGAGGAGAAAAAAGGGTTTCGTGGTAATATCTCGCGGCGAGCTTGTTCAGATCCTTTATTTGCTGCTTTTTCCGTTTCAGGAGCATGTATTCCTTGTCGTCGATTTTATCCGGAAGCTCCATCCCCGCGCGCCTCGAGAGTATCTCGATCGCTTCGCCGAAAGAAACGTTCTCCGCTTTCATCACGAAATTGACGACGTTTCCTCCCTGCTTGCACCCGAAACAGTAATAAACCTGCTTGTCGCGGCTGACGGAAAACGAGGGCGTTTTTTCCTTATGGAAAGGGCAAAGCCCCCAGAAGCGCCCGGAGCGTTCGGTCAACGACGTATGCGCCGATACGACGTCCACTATATCGTTCCTTGAATAAAGCTCTGAAAGCCAGCCGTCGGGAAACCTCGCCACTACAATCTGTCCCAGCCTTTCGGTATGTAGATATTCTTAAAAACGTTTACGGCGAATACGTCCGTCATGCCCGCGATATAATCGGTCACCGCCTGCTTTAATCCGTACTGCTCCACGTTCCGTTCCGAATCCTCCCCCATGTCCCGCGGATTCGAGGTATAGTGCTCAAAAAGCAGCCTTATCATATATTCGGCTTTCCCCTCCTCCTTTTTTGCCTCCGAACCGAAATATACGTTGTCGAACATGAACCGGCGCAGCTTCTCGGTCATCTCCTCGATCCTGTCGGACATCCTCACGGCGGGCCCCGGATAGCTCGTCTCGACTATGTCCCTTATCATAGTGTCGATACGTTTGCTGTGCGTCGCGCCCAATACCCGCGCGCAGTCTTCGGGGATCGAATCTATGATTCCGGCGCGCAGCGCGTCGTCTATGTCGTGGTTTATATACGCTATCCTGTCCGAATAGTTGACGACCATGCCCTCGAGCGTCGCCGGAACGAGCCCGCGTTTATGGTTTAGTATCCCGTCGCGGACTTCGTACGTAAGGTTTAGCCCCCCTTCGCCCTCGAGGAACCGCACGACGCGCAGGCTCTGCTCGTTATGCTCGAAATGCCCCGTAAGGTCGTTCAACACCCTCTCGCCCGAATGCCCGAACGGCGTGTGCCCCAAATCGTGCCCCAACGCTATCGCTTCCGTCAGATCCTCGTTCAGCCGCAGGCACCGGGCGATTGTCCTCGCGATCTGCGCCACCTCGAGAGTGTGCGTAAGGCGCGTGCGGTAATGGTCGCCCTCCGGCGACAGGAAGACCTGAGTCTTGTGCTTCAGGCGCCGGAACGACTTGCAGTGTATTATCCTGTCCCTGTCGCGCTGGAAATCCGTACGCAGCGAGCATTTTTCGAGAAACCTCTCGCGCCCGCGCGACAGCGCCGCCTTCGCGGCGTATTCGGAAAGCTGTTCGAATTCCCTTTTTTCCGTTTCCTCGCGGAAATTCATCTTCATACCGGCCATATGATATATTTCCGCATAAAAAAATAAAATCCTTTGCCTTTCGCAAAAAGGCGCCAAGGAATTTGCCCGATATTTTTTCGGGCTATGGCCGCCCGCACATCCAGTTGCGCCCTCCGTCACGGGGGTATCTTAGAAATGCAATTTCGGAACGACACAGGCTTATGACCGGCCACTGGATTGCCCTGCCTGAGAGTTATGACCCGCAATCTTAGTGCCGGTGGCTGTTCTCTGCAATAAATGGTATATGGCCTTACAAAAGCAAAAAAAGAGGCGGGATTATTAGCCGCCGTTTATTTCTGTACATCATCCGCGCTTTGAGGTGTTATAGCGGATCCGGCCGATCATATATAAAATGTTTGTATTATGTATATTATGGTTAAAAAACACGTCCGAATGTGGTAAAATAAATCTAATGGGATATAAAATTGTATTGGGACCGCCTGAGAAAAATTGCGGTTGGGAATTCGATACGATGAGGACTTCAAGCAAAACGGATTTTGTAATATGTTGAAAGGCAAAGCGGTAATATGAAAAAAATAACTATTTTGATTATGTCCGCAGTATTTTTGATAACAGCGGCTTGTTCCGATAAAACAGGCGCTGACAAGCTAACCGCTCCCATTCCCGACACGGCTATCGAAGAAAGCATGAATAAATCCGAGATGCAATCAATATCCGCCGTGCCGGAAGGATTATCAAGGCCCGGATTGGCCGCCGAAGCTGAAGGTTATACGTTTTTCACCGATTATAGAAGCGTTTACAGGATAAAGAACCAGACCGGCGAGACAATAAAAATATTTAATTCGGACAATGATATACTTTATATATTCGAATATTCGGGCTATATGTTCGTCGGGTTCAGCGTCGATAAAATACTTAGAATGGATTATAACGGGAACAATATAATCGAAATGAAGGATATGCATATTATATTCGGCGCCGACGGATATATTTATTATGATAACGGCGGCGGGTTAATAAGCCGAAAAACGCTTTTCGGTGAAAAAGACGAGTTGATTTTCGATTGGTTTGGAGAAACCAAAGGCGCCGATGATATAGGACCCGACACCGATTGTATCGGATATCATAACGGCAAGGTATATTTTCAAAAAGATCATAAAATCTATACTTTAACGAAGGATGGGGACAGGAAATACTACTGTGACGGCGATTACCATTCAATGAAGGACTCAATATTGATATTGGAAAAGGATAAGACTTTTTACAGGAAAGACGTCGATGCCGGAAATGAATACGAGATATATTCATATAAAGGTTCGTATGATTATGATGAATACGTGAACGGAAAATACCTTGGAAAATATAAAGACAAAGAATATTATTTGATGGACGGGAATATATTTTCGGCAATTATTAGCGAAAATAAAATGATCGTTCAGGAAAAGTTGCCTTACAGGTTTGTCGAATACGCGGCGGTTTCAAACGGATGGATATATGTTGAATATTTAGACAAAGGCCTGATCTTATCAAGATATAACCTTATTACCGGGGATAAGGAACCGATTTCAGAGTTGCCGTATATGACGCCCGAAAAATTAATAACCGAATGTAATGACCATCTTTATTACGTAAACGGTGATGAGAACGGTTTGTTCCGGATCGACCTGAACGATGACAGCATCAAGCAGATTTACAGCGGAAAAATGTACGTTTTGCACATGTATATATAGGAGTTTCCGTACAGTGTTTTGAGCCTTCCCGACGAACATCCGATCCCGTTTCAACGCATAAAAAGGGGCGGGATACTTCGCCCCGCCCCGCAAATTGTCTATTCGTTTTACTTCTTCGCGAGTATCGCCGCCTGCGCCGCCGCGAGCCGCGCGATAGGCACCCTGAACGGCGAGCAGGATACGTAGTTTAGCCCCGCGTTGTGGCAGAATATGACGGAGCTCGTCTCGCCGCCGTGCTCTCCGCAGATGCCGATCTTCAAAGCCGGCCTCGTCGCCCTGCCTAACTCGACGGACATCTTTATGAGCTTGCCCACGCCCTTCTGGTCTATCTTCGCGAACGGGTCGAACTCGTATATCTTCTTGCTGTAATAATCGTCGAGGAACTTGCCCGCGTCGTCCCTCGAGAACCCGAACGTCATCTGAGTAAGGTCGTTCGTCCCGAACGAGAAGAACTCGGCTTCCTGCGCTATCTCGTCCGCGGTGAGCGCCGCTCTTGGCACCTCTATCATCGTCCCGACCATATATTCGACCTTTACGCCTTTTTCGGCGATCACCTGCTCCGCGGTCCTTACGACTATGTCCTTTACGTACTTTAGCTCTTTTATCTCTCCGACAAGCGGTATCATTATCTCAGGCTTGATATTGAGCTTCTTTTCGGTCATGACCTCGATAGCGGCTTCCATTATCGCCCTCGTCTGCATCTCGGCGATCTCGGGGAACGTGACCGCCAGCCGGCAGCCCCTGTGCCCCAACATCGGGTTGAACTCGTGCAGGCTCGCGATCGTGTTTTTGAGCTCCTCGACCGGGATTATCATTTCTTTCGCGAGGGCCTTTATGTCTTCCTCGGCGGTCGGAAGGAATTCGTGCAGCGGCGGGTCCAAAAGCCTGATAGTAACCGGCCGGTCGCCCATCGCCTCGTATATACCCTTGAAATCCTCTTTCTGCATAGGCAGCAGCTTGTTCAAAGCCCTGACGCGCTGCTCGACGGTCTTGCTGACTATCATCTCGCGCATCGCGGGTATCCTGTCCTCGTTGAAGAACATGTGCTCGGTGCGGCAGAGGCCTATGCCCTCGGCGCCGAAACTCACGGCCTGCGCGGCGTCCTTCGGCGTGTCCGCGTTGGTCCTGACCTTCAACGTCCTTACCTCGTCCGCCCAGCTCATTATCGTTCCGAAATCCCCCGTAAGCTCCGCGGGCTTCGTCGGGATCCTTTCGCCGTATACGTTCCCGGTCGAGCCGTCGAGCGAAATATAGTCGCCCTCGTTGTATACCTTTCCGTCGGGAGCGGTCATAGTCTTTTTGGATTCGTTGATGACTATCTCCCCGCATCCGGCTACGCAGCAGGTGCCCATCCCTCTCGCGACAACCGCAGCGTGGGAAGTCATCCCGCCTCTCGCGGTAAGAATGCCCTGAGAAGCGTACATTCCTTCGATGTCTTCCGGCGAGGTCTCGAGCCGGACGAGTATGACCTTTTCCCCTCCGTCGGCGGCTTTTTTCGCCTCCTCGGCGGTGAAATATATCTTTCCGCAGGCGGCTCCGGGCGAGGCCGCGAGGCCTTTCGCTATCGGCTTCGCTCTCTTAAGAGCTTCGGAATCGAAGGTCGGGTGGAGCAGCGCGTCGAGCGATTTCGGGTCGATCTTCAACAGCGCCTCCTCCTTCGTGAGCTTTCCTTCGCTCACGAGATCGACCGCTATTTTCAGCGCGGCCGCCGCGGTGCGCTTGCCGTTTCTGGTCTGAAGCATGTAGAGCTTGCCTCTCTCGATCGTGAACTCCATGTCCTGCATGTCGCGGTAATGGTCCTCGAGCGTCTGCGCGACTTTCTCGAACTGCGCGTATACCTCGGGCATCGTTTCCTTCAATTCGGATATCGATTTCGGGGTCCTGATCCCCGCGACGACGTCCTCTCCCTGCGCGTTCATCAGGAACTCGCCGTAGAGCTTCTTCTCGCCCGTCGACGGGTTGCGCGTGAACGCGACGCCGGTACCTGAATCGTTGCCCATGTTGCCGAACACCATCGCCTGAACGTTTACCGCGGTCCCCCAGTCTCCCGGGATGTCGTTCATGCGGCGGTAAACGATCGCCCTCGGGTTGTCCCACGAACGGAAAACCGCCTTGACCGCTTCGAGCAGCTGCTCCTTCGGATCCTGCGGGAATTCCTTGCCCATCTCTTTTAAGTACAGCGCCTTGTACTTTTCGACCGCTTCCTTCATGTCGGCAGCGTCAAGCTCCGTGTCGAGCTTCACGCCGCGCTTTTCCTTTATTTCGTCGAGTATCTCTTCGAATTTAGCCTTGGGTATGCCCATAACGACGTCCGAGAACATGTTGATGAACCTTCTGTAGCTGTCATAGGCGAACCGCTCGTTGCCGGTAAGCTTGGCGAGCCCCTTGACCGACTCGTCGTTGAGCCCGAGGTTTAAGATCGTGTCCATCATTCCGGGCATCGACGCCCTCGCTCCGGAGCGCACCGATACGAGCAGCGGGTCGGAAACGTCGCCCAACTTCTTGCCGACAAGCTTTTCGGTCTTCGCGAGCGCGTCGTAAAACTGTTCGAGGATATCGTCGCCTATCTTCTGGCCGTCCTGATAGTACCTTGTGCAGGCTTCGGTCGTTACCGTGAACCCCTGCGGAACGGGAAGCCCGAGCCCCGTCATCTCCGCCAGCCCCGCGCCTTTTCCCCCGAGAAGGTTCCTCATAGAGGCGTTGCCTTCGCTGAAAAGGTATACATATTTCTTCGACATTTTTTTCTCCTTGAAATTTTATTTTCACAGCAATTATGCTGTTAAATTCCAACGAGATTATACCACCCCTTTTTTTTAAACACAACAGGTTTATAAACCGCCGGATTTGACGGGGCGACTTAAAAATTACAGCATTCTTATAAGCGAAGGAGTGAGGAGCGTTTCGAGCAGCACGCCTAAAACGGAAAGAAGATACGCTGCGAGCATCTTTTTTAGGTGTGGCCTTGCGTTAACGAGCCTGTCGCGCGCGGTGCCGGGGATTTTTCTTGTGCGGAAAACCGCAACGCAATTGTTGACGCACAGCTCGCCCGCTTTAACGATACAGGGCAGAAAAACGAGGTTGGGTATGAAAGTGCTAAATATTATCGCCGCGAACCCCGAAAACCCGAAGTTCACGGCGAGAACGGCCGAGGTAAAGCCTACGAAAAAGCCTTTCGCGGTTATCACTGCGGCGATGAAGGGGATCCCTAAAAACGACATGGAGAATACCGCCATCATGCCGAACAGCACCGTATCCTGGATCAGGGAATGGAAGAAAACGCCCAAATAATCGATCTGCTGGGTATTTACCGCCTCGAATACCAATTCCATATACCCCGAAAGCGCCGTTTTTTCCCCCGGCCGCATATGCGCGACGCTGAACGTTCCCGAGGTTATGCCGACTATCAGAAAAAAAACGAGCAGCAGGTATTGTATTTTGTTTTCCCGGATGTCGTCCTTTATCCTCCCGCTTATACCGGGCAACGCCACCGCCTCCGAACCTCAATCACAGATAGATATGCGCGTAAAAGAGGCGGTATGATATGGCTGTTGCGTTAGTCCACGTATTTCAATTCGGTGTTGAGCTTATCCGCAAGCATCGCGATAAATTCGCCGTTCGTAGGTTTTCCTTTAGTATCGAGTATCGTGTAGCCGAAAAAGGATTCGAGCACTTCGATGTTTCCCTTGTTCCAGGCGGATTCGATGGCGTGGCGCATGGCGCGCTCGACCCTTTGAGGAGTGGAATTGTATTTTTTCGCGACCGTTGCGTAAAGCCCCGTCGTGAGCTGGCTCATAAGCTCAAAGTTCTTGTGGACGAGGAGGATCGCTTCGCGCAGATAATGGTATCCTTTTATGTTCGCGGTTATCCCCACCGCTTTTATATGCTTTGTCGCCACGGAGCTCGGATCCGGCCTGACTTCCCTGGCGCAATGCCCGTGTTCGGCGCCGGAGCGCATTATCTCGAGGACGCGCCTTTTGAAAACGTCTTTTTCGAAAGGCTTCAGGAATATATAATCGAGGTTGTAGCCCTCCGCTTTTTTCATCAAAAAATCGAGGTTGACCGACGAGGTCATTATGAACCTCGTATCCGCGTCGTAATTGTTTGCGATAAGCTCGTCGAGAACGGCGAAGCCGTCGAGGCAGGGCATTATCAGGTCGAAAATCAAAAGGTCGGGCCGAAGCCGCTGCGTCAGCTCGAACGCCTGCTTGCCGTCGAATGCGTAATCCTCGATGTAAAAAGCGCCTGTTTCCTCGAGAAAAGCGGACAGCATTCTTAAATAATCCCTGTTGTTGTCTGCAAGTATTGTTCTGAATTTTTCTTCGCGCCGTTCTTCCATACTAATATCCTTAGTGTAAATTTATTCCATAAATCCCCGCAGATTATAAAGCAGTTTATATATTCAATACAAATTAATAGAAATCCTTTTTTTAGGAGCCCGGTTGTCATTTTATTTTATATTTTTTCAATATTAGATTCCGTTTGTCGAAATATGCGGATTCAGTCAAGCATCCCTAACATGAAATCCGCGTAAAGGCCGTAGCCTTTTGAAGGATCGTTTACGAATACGTGCGTGACCGCGCCCACGAGCTTGCCGTTTTGTATTATCGGGCTGCCGCTCATCCCCTGTATTATGCCTCCCGTCTTTTCGAGCAGCTCTTTATCGGTGATCTGAAGCACGATCCCTTTCTGCTCCGGCTCCCGCTGGTCGTTGAGTCTTAGTATCTGGCAGGAAAACGCTTTTACGCCTTCGTTGTCGACCGTCGAGAGTATCTGCGCGGGGCCGGTTTTGATCTCGTCCCGCGACGCTACCTGTATCGGTTCCCCGAACGCGGACAGATCCACGTCGTCGAACACTTTGCCGTATATGCCGAACTCGGTGTTCTTTTCGATATTGCCCATATGCCCGGAAGAATTGGAAAAGAACCCTTTTATCTCCCCGGGGATGCCGCTCTCGCCCTTGTTGATTTGTATGACCTCCGAAAAATATATCTCCCCCTCCCTTACGCTGAGCACGCTTCCGGTATCGAGATCCGTTATCGCGTGCCCGAGGCCCCCGTACTGCCTCGTATCGGGAATGATAAACGTAAGGGTGCCCACGCCCGCCGTGTTGTCCCTTACCCAGACGCCGAGCCGCATTTTCCCGTCGGACGGGTCATGCACCGGATTGACGAAAATGTCTATCGTCCTGCCGTTCCTGTCAAGTTTCAGCGCGAGGGTCCCCTGCGTTTCGTTTATGATCTTCATCAGTTGTTTCGCGTTTTGTATCTCAATCCCGTTTGCGCGGATTATCACGTCTCCGGGCAGCATCCCCGCTTCCCTCGCCGGATTTTCGACCTTGCCGTCCGATACCTGCACGCCGGTTATGCCCACGACGAGCGCCCCCCTCGTATCGAGCGCGACTCCTATGCTCTGGCCTCCCGGGATGACCGTCAGCGATTCGGTCACGTTTACCCTGACAGTTTTGACCGGTATCCCGAAAATCGACAGCTCTATGGTCGCCTTGCCGTAGTTCAGCGGCTTGATCACGAGCGGGCTCTGCATCAGCGCGCCTTTTTCGAGGGTCTCGCCCGATATGTTCACGACTCCCGAGGAATCGACGTCCGCCTTGACCGGCAGCCCTAAGTCTATGGTCTTCGACGAGCCTTTGAGTATGTATATCTCTCCCGGGATATGCGAATAGCTCTGCACCGCGGGCAGGAAATAAGCCGCGCAAAGCAGCAGTACGAACAATATCCCGGCTATCTTAATTACTTTTTTCAAAAAACACCTCTTCGCGGCATAGCTTCATGCTTAGTGTCGTTTGAGGCGCATTAAAATATTCCGCGTTGCGGAATCAATATATGGCTGCGGGATCATGCAAAAGTTATTTAAAACTTAATTGTGTATATGCAACGATAAATCTATTCGCGTGAAATGTCTTTCAGACGGACATTCCGGCGCTTTTTTTCAGCATCTCGCGCGCGTGCTCTTTCGCGGCTTCGGAATCGCCTCCCGAAAGCCTCGCGATTTCGGCGACCCTGTCTTCGCCGTAAAGCTCCGTAAGGAACGTGTTCGTCCTCGTTTCACCGCTTTCTTTCGATATGAGGAAATGCCTTCCCGCGGCGCTGGCGATCTGCGGAAGGTGCGTAACGCATACGACCTGCCTGCTTGCCGATATGTTTTTGAGCTTTTCGGCGACGACCTGCGCTATCCTTCCGCTTATGCCGGTATCTATCTCGTCGAATATCATCGTCGGTATCCCGCCCTTGTCGGCGGCGATGTTTTTAAGCGCGAGCATGATACGCGAAACCTCTCCGCCGGACGCGACCTTTCTTAGCGGTTTTTCCGGTTCTCCCCTGTTAGTCGAGATATAGAATTCGGCGGTATCTATCCCGTCCGCGGAAAAATCGCATTCGTCCGGGGACGGCGGCTCGTTGAAGCTTACGGAAAAGCTCGCCGAGTTCATCCCGAGGTCAAAAAGCTCCGATACTACCTTGCGCGAAAAACTTTCCGCCGTCCGCCTTCTCAATTCCGAAAGCCGCACCGACTTTTCGTAAAGCACGCTTTTTAATTCCCTTACCTTTTGCGACAGCTCTTTTTCGAGCCTTTCGCTGTCCAAAAGATCGCCGAGCCGCTGCCGCGCGTTCGCTATGAATTCTCCGTCGACGGCGGGATCCTTATATTTTCTCTTAAGCGCGGATATTAGCGAAAGCCTGTTTTCTACCTCCTCAAGCTCGCCGACGTCGAAGCTGACCGAATCCATTTCCGCGCGTATATCGGACGCTATCCCCTCGAGCGAATAATAGGCTTCCTCGACGGAGGCGGCCATATTTTCGTACCTTTCGTCCACGCGCGACAGGGAGCGCAGCTTTGCCGCCGCGTCTTTTAGCGCCGCGAGCACGTTGTCTTCCGCGCCGTATATCGACTCGTACGACGATACGAGCGCACGCATTATTTCTTCCGAGGCGTTCATCCTCTTCTTCCGGGCAAGGAGCTCCTCTTCCTCGCCTCGCGCTATATTCGCCTCGCGGATCTCGTTTATCTGGAATTTTAAAATGTCTATTTCCCTTTCGCGGTCGCCTTCGTCTCCGAACAGGGAACGCAGCCTTTTTAAAGCTTCGGAATATTCCGCGAACGACTTCGCTACGTCTTCGCGCAGCGAGGCGATTTCCGGCTCGAAGCTGTCGAGCATTTTAAGATGGTTCTTTTCGTTGAAAAGGGACTGGTGTTCATGCTGGCCGTGGATGTCCACCAGCGTTTCGCCGATTTCCTTCAGCAGCGAAAGCGTAACGAGGACTCCGTTGACGCGGCAGACGTTTTTTCCGGAGACGCTCAGCTCCCTTGAAATAACGAGCTCTCCGGACGTTTCGATCTGCTGGGCGGCGAGTATCGCGTTCACCGCGTCCGGCACGGAGTCAAACCAGGCCTCGACGGACGCGTTCTGCTCTCCGGCGCGGATCAGCTCCCTGTCCGCCCTTTCCCCCAGAACGAGATTGACGGAATCGACGATGATCGATTTGCCTGCGCCCGTTTCTCCTGAAAGGACGTTCATCCCGCCCGAAAAATTTATCTCCAGTTCGTCTATAAGCGCGAGTTTTTTTATTATCAGCCTGCTAAGCATACATGTCAATCTGATTTTGAGTTCTTAAGCCGCAGCAGCTCTTCCATTATTTTTTTCTGGTTTCCCTCTTCCCTTACGGCTATGAAAATGGTGTTGTCGCCGGCCAACGTGCCGACGATATCCGGCATCTCGAGCTTGTCTATCGCTTCCGCAGCCGCGTTCGCGCTGCCGGTAAGAGTCTTTATCACGATCAGCGAGGCGGCCTGCTGCATCGAAACGACGGTGTCGCGGAATATGCGCTTTAAAACATCGAGCTTTCCCCCGGGTTCCCTGCCCGACGCGGCGTATTTATATGTGCCGCCCCCCGACTGGACCTTGACTAACTTCAATTCCTTGATGTCTCTCGATATGGTCGCCTGAGTGACCTCGAAACCGTTTTTCTTGAGAATATCCGACAATTCGTCCTGCGTCTCGATATCGTACTTTTCGATCAGCTCGAGGATCATGCTCTGTCTTCCCTGTTTCATAACCGGCTTCCTTTCGTAATTAAGCTATCCAGTCTTTGAATTTCGATCTCAGCAGCGGATAATACTTTTTGTCGCCGAACCTGATGAAATAAGCGTAATCGTCCGATTTTCTTATATTCACCAAATCGCCGTCGCAAAGATCCGCGCTTGCGGAACCGTCCGCAACAAGCGCCATGCCGCTTTCGGACTGCGGCTCGATCCCTATCTCGTATTCCGCGGGAACGGCGATCGTCCTCGAATGCAGCGAGTGCGGGCATACGGGCGTGGCGATCATGCACTCGAGCGCGGGGTCTATTACAGGTCCTCCCGCCGAAAGCGAATACCCGGTCGAACCGGTCGGCGTGGAGACTATGATCCCGTCGCAGTTATACTTGTCGGCGAGCACGCCGTTTACGGAAAGCTTTACGAATATCGTCCTCGCGATGTCTTTTTTAAGTACTGCGACGTCGTTCAACGCCCTGACGTTTAAAACCGCGCCCGACTTTTTAAGCACGTCGCAGCTCAACATAAGCCTCTTGTCCGTATGGAAATTGCCGTTTAAAATATCGTCCGCCGCCTTGCCGATCGCGCCTATCTCGATTTCGGACAGGAACCCGAGACGGCCGAGATTGACGCCAAGCATAGGGATGCCGCGGGAACAGGTCAGATGAGCGGCTTTAAGAAGCGTGCCGTCGCCTCCAAGAACGAAAAGGCAGTCGATGTCTGCGTAATCGGCGACGAGGGACTCGCCTTCGGGAATCGAGCTTTTGTCGAAGCCGACGGTTATTCCGCGGTCCCTTAACGCTTTCGCCACGGCTTTCGCGCCTTCAAATCCTAAGTCTTTGTTGCGGTTGGAAATAATGCCGGCTTTCCTTAAGTCCATACGATCATTATAATAAACTTCGGATAATTATACAATAAAGAAATCAGCGCAGATTGCCGTGCGCTTCTTCCGCGACGGAGCCTATGTCTATTTCGGCGTCTGCGCCGCCGTCCCTGAAATACGCGAGATATTCTATGTTTCCCTCGGGGCCTTTTATAGGGCTGTACGTAACTCCCCGGCAGGAAAGCCCGATCCCGCGCGCGAATCCGAGAACGCTTTTTATAACGCCGATATGAGTTTCCTTATCGCGCACGACTCCCCTTTTGCCGACCTTGTCTCTTCCGGCCTCGAACTGCGGCTTAATAAGCGCGACTATCCCGAACGGCGGTTTCAAAACGCCGGCGACCGCGGGCAAAACGGCTTTAAGGGAAATGAACGACACGTCTACGGAAGCGAAATTTATATCCTCCGCGAACATGCGGGGGGTCAAATCCCTCGCGTTCACGCGCTCCATAACGGTTACGCGATCGTCGTTTCGAAGGCTCCACGCGAGCTGGCCGTGCCCAACGTCGACCGCGTAAACGCGCGCCGCTCCGTGTCTTAGCATGCAGTCCGTAAACCCGCCCGTCGAGGCGCCTACGTCGACGGCGGCGGCGCCGTTTAGGTCTATACCGAACGTTTCAAGAGCTTTTTCAAGCTTTTTCCCCCCGCGGCTCACGTACCCGTCCGCGGCTTTGACTTCGATTTTTTCGGCGCCGTTTAAAAGCGTCGACGGCTTGCAGCAGCGTTTTTCGTTTACGCTGACCGCTCCGGCGATTATGAGCGCCTTCGCTTTTTCCCTGCTCTGCGCGAGCCCGCTTTCAAAAAGATAGGCGTCAAGCCTCTTTTTTCCCGGCATTGCGCCCGCCCCTTTTGTCTTTTGCAAAAAACATGAACAAATACGAGATCATGTTCACTATCTCTTTGTTGTTTTTGAGCGCCACGGATTTCCCGAAAGCGCGCCCCGATACCGTAACCGCTGCTATCAGGCTCGAAATCGCTATCGCCCATACGAACGACCCGGAACCGGCCGAGATTTTGACCGCGATCGCCGCTCCGGTCGCTCCGCTCACGATACCGCACACGTCTCCGATAACGTCCCCGCATATGTTCGAAACTATGTCGGCGTTTTGGAGGAGCTTTATCGCTATCCTCGCCCTCTTTATTTTTCTCGACGCCATCGAAACAAAAGGCGCGGGGTCGCAGGAAGCGACGGCTATCGCGACGATATCGAAAACGACTCCGATGAGTATTATCACAAGAAGCATGAATACCGCGGCGGGCGCGCTTATCCGCCCGGTCAGCGACTCTGTCGCGAGGCTGATGCCCGCCGCGATTACGATAGTGATGATGAAGACTTTAAGCGCCCAGAACCTCTTTTTCCGGGCGGTTTTCTTTTTCGCCAAAAAATTCTCCAATGAAAAAACGCAATAAAAAAACGGTGGTGATACTTTGAATAAACCTTGCAGCTTAGGTCCAGTAGGATTTCCCTTCGGAGTACTCCCCGTCGCCGAAGGAGCGGTTTCCCTTTAAACCCCGAAATGCTTCGTTACCGAAAGCATGGCTGGATTGCCGTTAAGACCACACTATAATCTCCAAAATATCTTAGGCTTTCGCCTGTACAGTCTAGGGGTTTTCCCCGACAGCACTTACGCGGTTTTTAGCCTCTTTTGCTGTGCAGGTTTCTTGCGGCGATCGTCCCGGAAGCTCATGGCCTGTGAACTCACCGGCGTGTTCCGCAATAACGCCCCGCATAACTCAAGGCAGGCTACGCTGTACACAGCTTGTCGCCGCATAACAGGTTTCACCCCAGGCAGTAAACTTAAAGTTACCTTACTGGGTCTCCACGGAAGCGGGGTCAACGCCCGCATGCCATTGCGGATCGCCCCGCGACCTTAACTTCCAGCATCAGCCCCCGACTGGGCGTCATGAGCCAACACCAGAAACTTCATCGATGTGCCCTTTGGCGGCCTTTTAACTCCGCCTTCAAAACCGCAGTACCGACTAGAATACTGCACCACCTTTTAATATTATTATACACATTTTTTGCGTTTTTGCAACGCCTGTTTATATTATTTATAATTTCTTCATAATTTATCCGGCGCGCGGCGTCCATTATTATTCTGCCCGTTTCGCCGCTTCGCGATTTAATCCGAAGGGATGTTTTCGATCACCTCATACACCTCGCCCTGCGACGGCGTGGTAAAAGTCGGTTCGAGCTTCACAAGGCATTTTATTCTATTCCCGGTTTCAATGTCTTTTTTCACGCCGTCGCGCCATTTTGTGTTTTCGCTGAAGCGGAGCATAAAACCGCCCTGATCATCGTACTGTTCGATGAGGATCAGTCCCTGCTTAATCTCCTTGACCGTGCCGCTTACCTCAACGAGGCCGGGAAGGGCCGATGAAGGATTCCCCGTACCCGCCCCGATCAAAGGCGCGCATGCGTACAACGACACGATAGCAAGCGCGCACGAAATGAAAATCAACGCTCTCTTCATAAATGTCCCCTGATTTGTTTTTTCGATATTATGACGCGGGCGCGTATTAAAATGTTCCGGACGAATCGGAACGCTTATATTTATTGATCAGCTCGCTCATCTTTTCGTTTGGGATATGGAAATATTGCTGAAGCTGTCTCAACGCTATGGACTGCCTTTTTTTAAGCGCGCTCCTCAGCTTGGAAATCTGGTCCTGCCATGAAGCCATGCTTCTCGGAGTATGGAATCTCGCGATATGCAAAGGCATTTCAGGCTTCATCGTATCGACCGTCTCGTCGAAAATTTCGAGCATTCTTTCGGTGCAAAATTGTGTCAGCGCAAGCTGAACGAACCTTTCAATAAATCTCTCGCGCCATGCTTTGTTCTTTTTCAACGCCTGAAATATATACATTTGCGTCGGCGAGCCGTTCCCGGCTAAAGAAACGGATGTGAAATATCGGGAGAATTTATTCCGGTACGGGTCGTTGAAACGCATGCTCCAATCGAGGTCGAACAGGTACGGCCTCCATTTTACCGTGTAGTCTTTGGCGCGCCAGTACCTTTGGTTTATTACGTCGCCGTCCCCGAAATATATATGCGCGATAAGGTAATCCATACAGGCGTCGGCGTCTACATATTTTGAAAATTCAGCGAAATTCTCGTCGTCAGACGTATCCAAAGTCCGGGCCATTTTCATTATCCGCAAGAATTCCTCGTTGGTTCCTTCGATAACGGTCCCGTTTTTATCGATCATTTCGATATTGCCGGGTTCAAGACCATAATGGGACGCGAAGTACGTTATGTCCTGTTCTTCGTCAAGGTCCGACAATCCGTAATATTTCCCGTTCAAATATACTATGACCGGCTTTGTATCTATCGTATCGAGGTTTAGCCCCCCGGACAGTTTCTGAAAATATGAATCTCTGATCCGCGCGGCTCTGTTGTCCTGCCCCGAATTGCGCAAAGTAAGAGCTGAATAATAATCGACTTTGTTGCCCTCAAAAAACGGATACTCTATTTCTTTGCGCCCATAGCTGCCCCTCAGCTCCAAAGTAAAAGATTTTTGCGGGTTAGCAAGGGACGCTCTTCCTTTCGGGCGTATCCCCGACGGAAACGAAACCCCCAACATGCCGCCGGTTTCGTAATACTCGACGTACGATTCATATTCAGGCTTTTGCCCTATCTTGTTCACCCGGATAAGCGTGTTTAAATCCCCGGGGTCGAGGCTTATACAAAAGACCGGCAGGGTATGGGGCGCGTCAAAAATAAAAGTTTTTGCCGCATCTTCGCTGTGAATAAGTCCATCGGCATAAGCGGCCGCTCTTATCACGGTGTTTTCGCTTATCCTTATCGGCTCCGTATATTTTTTAGATGAACTCGTCGGAACGGAACCGTCGGTAGTATAATATATGACGGCGCCCGGCGTGGCGCACGTTATTTTCAGGCTGAAAGGCGCGTTTTTATAAAGCCCCGTCTCCGAAAAGACGGGCTTAGAGACGTACCCCTTCGCATAATGCGGGCTGTTTTTCGCGCCTCGCGTCGGCGCCGTGAAAAATACGCGCCCGGGAGAATCGCCCGGCCTCCCGCTAGTTAAACCCGCAGACAATACCCCTGTATCGAAAGCGTCGATCACATTGCCGTCAGGATCGGAAAGAACGATCGTCTCTCCCGAAGACGATATCCCGAAATTTGCGATTCCCGCGCTTTGTGCCGTTTCCGACGCTTCGATCACGGCGTATCCGTCCGGTTCGACGCTGATTTCGGGCAACTTCCATTTCTTTATGTCGTTTTGATCGTCTGACAGGTAGTAACCCCCGAGACTTATTGACTCCTCCCCGCCATTATGAAGCTCTATCCAGTCATTGCCGCCGTTCTTAACCTTGCCCGCGGCGCACACCTCGCTTATATATAAGCCTTTGAGATCCGGATATGTTTCGGCGGGAACATCCTCAATGCCGTTAACGTTCGCCTTGCCCGGCGTCGGGTATCTGTAAAAAACCGTTTTGCCGCCGCTTCCCCTCCCTACGGAGACGTCCTCCGGCGCCTGCGGCAGGCATAGGGTATCGACTCTCATGCCGTTTTCACATGTCAGATAAAGTCCAGTATCTTCGCCGTTGAGCCTGAACGACGCGCGTAACTCCGAAGCCTTGCCGATCTCGCCGGTAAACAATACTGTTATATATCCGCCCGGCTGGATAATGGAATCCGGGAATGCCCACTTGAACAGGTCGTTTTTATCGTCCGACAGGTAATACCCTGACAGAGAGACGGGCTTAATGCCGCTATTATATATTTCCGCCCACGCGTACCTTTTCCCGGAGCCATCCAAAAGCCCGTATCTGTTACGCACCAGCGCTTCGTTCAGGCGCACCGGATCGTTATCATCCATCGGGACAGGCGCCGCGAACATGAAAACATTTTCCGAATTTGCGCTCCCCGGCGTCGGGCATGCGGTATATTTCCCGTCCGCTATGACGGAAACTCCCCCGGGCAGCCCTTTCTGCCATTCAATATGGCTTCTTAGCCTTCCGTCAAGGCCGTACAGGTATACCCCGGTTTTAGCGCCGCCAAGTCCGAACGGGGCGCGCAATCCGGTTCCGCCTGTATCGCCGTCAAAATAAATGACCATATAGCGCCCCGGTTCCAATATGCCGCCCTGTATATGCCATTTTGACGGATCCGCTTCGCTGTCTGTCAGGTAAAAATCCCCGAGAGACGCTGCCGAACGCCCGTTGTTGTACAACTCGACCCACGACTCTCCTCCCTTTCCTTTGGGCAAAACTTCCGTAATTATGACGTCTTCCGAGTCCGTCCGGGCGTTTAGCTCTTCAAAGGTCATTATCCCGGCTTCGTCATTCGGCCCGCCCGGCGTAGCGCTTATGCAATATCCATAGCTTCCGTCACGTCTTCGCGCATAAGAAACGTCATTTAAAAGCGCCGGGATTTTCACCTGACTTATTAAAGCGCCGTCGGAACCGGAAAAGCGGACCGTTTCACCCTTTCCGGATAACCCAATATTCGCAACGACCAAATCTTCTGTTCCCTGGAACACGTTACTGTCCGCATAGACAACAAGGTATCCGCCCGCCTCTATCTTATTGCCGCCGAATGTATATTCACTGTTATTGCTAAAAATCTTATATCCCGCAAGGTCAATCTCCATGTCAGTCGGATTATAAAGCTCTATCCAGTCCGGCGAGCCGATCTCCCCGTTCACGCGTGCCGTATTTTTTGTCATCACCTCGTTTATGATGATATTTGCCTCGTTCTTTTCAGAAGTTCCAGCACAAAGCATAGCTATGGCGGCCGATATGGAAATGATCATAATAATGATCGCAAGTATTTTTTTATTCACTCTGGAAAAGAGACGTCCGTCATTTTCGCGTGTCCGGACTTCAGGGTAATAATCGGTTTCCATTTATATCGGCCTTTCAATGTACGTATGTTTAATACGGATTCAGCTTAATGCTTTTATTATTTCGTAAAGTACATTTTACCAATATACTCTTTCCGGCGCAACTTTTAAAACCTCTTGTTAACAGGATTTTCAAAATGATGCTCAAAGCATGACGGCGGCTGCAATGGACGGTTGCAATGAAAGCGGGTTTATATTATACTTGTGCTCATAGCGATTTGTTTAGCCGTACTAACTAAATCGGGCATTACAAAGAAATCATTCTTTTTATTTGAGGAGAAAGCAGCAGGATGAATTATTTTCTTACCGAAGAACAGCAGATGATCAAAGAGCTCGCCGCGAAGATCGCGGACGAGAAGATCGCCCCCGTCGCCCTCGAATATGACGAGGAGGGAAAGTTCCCGCACGATATAATAAAAATACTGGCGGACTCGGACCTGTGCGGGGTATACCTGCCCGAAAAATACGGCGGTTTGGGCGGAGGGGTGTTTGAAATGTCCCTCGTGGTCGAGGAACTAAGCCGCGCCTGCGGAGGCATCGCTTTAGCTTTCGCCGGCACCGGGTTGGGCACATTCCCGATACTGCTGTTCGGAAACGAGGAACAGAAACAAAAATACCTTCCGGACATCGCGTCCGGCAAAAAGATCGCCGCTTTCGGGCTTACCGAAGCGAATGCGGGCAGCGACGCGGCGGGCATACAGACTAAGGCGGAGCGCGACGGGAACGAATACGTTCTGAACGGCACGAAACAGTGGATAACGAACGGAGGCGAGGCCGACATATATTCGGTTATCGCGTGCACCGACAGGAGCCTGGGCCCGCGCGGATTTTCCGCGTTCATCGTCGAAAAAGGCACACCGGGGTTTTCGTTCGGCAAGAAGGAAAACAAGATGGGCATCCGCGCTTCGGCCACAGTCGAGCTCGTCTTCCAGGACTGCCGGATCCCGAAAGAGAACCTGCTTTACAGCGAAGGCCTTGGATTTATAGTAACGATGAAGACCCTCGACCGTACGAGGCCGGGAGTCGCCGCGCAGGCTTTGGGGATAGCGCAGGGCGCGCTCGACGAAGCGGCAAGGTACGCGAAGACGAGGATACAGTTCGGCGCGCCGATATCTTCTTTCCAGGCCGTCCAGCACATGCTCGCCGACATGGCGACCCAAATCGAGGCCGCGAGGGCGCTCGTATACCAGACGTGCAGATATATCGATTCGGGAGCCAAGAACTTCTCGAAGGAATCCTCGATGTGCAAAGTGTTCGCCTCCGATACGGCCATGAAAGTAACGACCGACGCGGTGCAGATCCTCGGAGGATACGGATACATGAAGGAATACCCCGTCGAGAAGCGCATGAGGGACGCGAAAATAACGCAGATCTACGAGGGCACCAACCAGATACAAAGAAACGTGATCGCGCTCGAGCTTATGAAGGAATACAGGTAAAAGGCGCTTCCGGGCGGCCGTCCGCACGGCCGCCGCTTTGCTGCGCGTCGAACCGAAGGAGCTGATAAATTGAACGTAATAGTTTGCATCAAACAGGTGCCCGGCACCAACGAAGTTAAGATGAACAACGAGACGAACACCATAATACGCGAGGGCGTCGAATCGATAGTCAACCCGTTCGACGTATACGCGATAGAGGAAGGCGTGAGGATCAAGGAGCGCACGGACGGAAAGGTTACCGCTATAAGCATGGGCATCCCGTCGGTTGCGGAAATGCTCCGCGAGACGATCGCGTTGGGCGTCGACGAAGCCGTGCTTTTAAGCGACAGGGCTTTCGCCGGTTCGGATACTCTCGCCACCGCCTACGCGCTTTCGATGGGCATCAAAAAGATAGGCGCGTACGATCTTATAATCTGCGGCAAACAGGCCATCGACGGCGACACCGCTCAGGTCGGCCCGAGCCTCGCCGAAAAATTAGGTATCCCGCATACGACCTATGTGCGCAAAATAGACGAGATACGGGACGGGTACATTCGCTGCGAAAGGATGACCGACGACGGGTACGAGGTCATAGAGATGACGCTCCCCGCGCTGATAACCGTCGTAAAGGAGATAAACGAGCCGAGGCTCCCGTCGCTTAAAGGGATGATGCGCGCGAAAAAGGCGCAGATACCGGTCTGGACGGCGGACGACGTCGGCGCGGACAAAGAGCTTTGCGGCCTCAAAGGCTCGCCGACCCAGGTCATACGCACCTTCGTTCCCGTGCACGAAACGAAGAGCGAGATGATACAGGGGGAACCGGCCGAGCAGGCGAGGATATTAGTCGAAAAGCTGTTGTCGATGCAGTTCGAAACTGCTAAGTGATTTTTTATAGGGGTACATGATGTCTGACATAAAGATTATTGACGAAAAATGCACGGGTTGCAGGTTATGCATAGGGGGCTGCCCGTTCAACGCCATAATCGTTGAAAACAAAAAAGCGAGGATACTCGAAAACTGCACTCTTTGCGGGGCGTGCGTGTCCTCCTGCAAGTTCGGCGCAATCGATTTTACGAAAGACGAAAGCGATAACCTGCCCGACATATCCGCGTATCACGGCGTCTGGGTCTTCGGGGAACAGAAAAACGCAGTCCCCGCCGGAGTCGTGCTCGAGCTGTTGGGCGAGGGGCGGCGGCTCGCTGACGAATTGGGGACGCAGTTAAGCGCGGTGATTTTGGGCGAAAACCTGAAGGAAGCGGCGAAGACGCTTATAGCGCACGGCGCGGACAACGTTTACGTGGTGGACGACCCGTCGCTAAAAGATTTCGCCGACGAGCCGTATACCGACGTGTTCGTACAGCTTATCAGAAGGTTTAAGCCGGAGATAGTGCTGTTCGGGGCGACCACTTACGGGCGCTCGATCGCCCCCCGGATTTCTTCGCGCATAAACACCGGGCTTACCGCCGACTGCACGAAGCTCGAGATCGACCCGGAGAGAAAGATATTGATGCAGACGAGGCCGGCGTTCGGAGGGAACCTGATGGCGACTATAATCTGCCCCAACCACAGGCCGCAGATGTCGACCGTCAGGCCGAAGGTAATGAAGCCCCTCGAGGCCGACCCGTCCCGCAAAGGAAAAATAATAAAACCGCAAGTAACCATCCCAACCGAGCTTAAAACGAAAGTCGCCAAGGTCGTAACGGAGCTTACGGAGATGGTTAACCTCACCGAAGCGGATATAATCGTCTCCGGAGGAAGGGGCGTCGCCGCTCCCGAGAATTTCGCGATGCTCGAGGAGCTCGCGAAGGTTTTGGGCGGAGCGGTAGGCGCTTCGCGCGCCGCCGTCGACGCGGGATGGATACCGTACAGCCATCAGGTCGGCCAGACCGGAAAGACGGTTGGCCCGAAGGTATATTTCGCCTGCGGCATTTCCGGCTCCGTTCAGCATCAGGCGGGAATGTCCTCGTCGGACACCATCATCGCAATAAACAAGGACCCCGACGCTCCGATGTTCAAGATCGCGACGTTCGGGATAGTCGGCGATTTGTTCGAGGTCATCCCGGAGCTCATAAAGGAATTCAAGGCGCGGCTCTCTTAGCCTATTAGGGAAACGCTGATTAATTCGTGCAATATCTTTGCGGTTAATTTAGCGTCTGTCTGTGTCGCAAAAACTCTTAAATAGCGCTGCTATTTCTTCGTTTTTGCTCCTTGACAGACACAAAATT
>Ga0123519_10001899_pt1 | contig 35557 bp, 23 predicted proteins | sample YelNatPaOPRAMG02_FD_87396 | JGI IMG/M metagenome (GOLD analysis project Ga0123519, IMG submission 87396) | Hot spring microbial communities from Yellowstone National Park - Yellowstone National Park OP-RAMG-02 (version 2) | ecosystem: Environmental > Aquatic > Thermal springs > Hot (42-90C) ... | reverse complement strand
CTGATATTACTCGATGCGCAGATGCCGGAAATGGACGGTTTCGACGTGGCTGAGCGAATAGCCAGTGATCCTAAACTCGCGGGCGCAACGATTATGATGCTGACCTCGAGCGGGCAGTATGGCGATGTCGCGCGGTGCAAGCACCTGGGCGTTGCGGCATATATGGTTAAACCGATCAAGCAAAGCGAGCTCTTTAACGGCATAATGTCTGTGCTCGGTAAGCCGGATGTCGAAGAGAAACAAGCCGGGGAATGCCGGTCTGCGTCAGGAATGGCAAACAAGCGTCTTAATATTCTTCTTGCGGAAGATAATGCGGTCAATCAGAAGCTCGCTGTAAGTGTACTGGAAAAGCGAGGGCATAGTGTCAAAGTGGCTCATAACGGCAGGCAGGCTCTCGAAGCTCTTGAGAAAGACACATTCGACCTCATACTGATGGATGTACAAATGCCTGAGATGGACGGCATCGAAGCCACGACAGCGATTCGAGAAAATGAAAAGACCACAGGCGAACACATGCCGATCATCGCAATGACCGCTCATGCGATGAAAGGTGACCGCGAACGCTGCTTATCGGCAGGCATGGACGGATATGTCTCTAAGCCGATCAGAGCCAACGAGTTATTCGATGTGCTCGAGACTCTCGCGGCTGGGAGGTGCTCCTGTCCGGAAGCATCTACCGATCACGACAGTAAAACAACAAGCATAGACATTAAAGAATTGCTGTCGCGTGTGGATGGGGATGAGATGCTGCTTAAAGAAATAATCGCTCTCTTCCTGGAAGATTATCCCGGCTTGATGGCGCAGATACAGGACGCCGTTGCAGCCGGAGATAATGCGGGGTTGGAGCGAGTATCGCATACCCTGAAGGGCTCGATCGGTAACTTCGCCGCAAAGTCGGCATTCGACGCAGCGCTGCGGTTAGAAATGATAGGACGCAGTGGCGATATGTCAGCAGCGCGCGAGGCATATATAGCGCTGGAAGAAGAAATACGGCGATTGGCAGTATCACTGTCCACGCTTACATTAGATGAGGCTGCTTGATGAGAAAGCTGTCAAATGTAGTTATAGACAACACACGGGCCTGGAGCGCACACTGGAAAGCTCTGGCCCTGGTGTTGGCGGGAACCTGGACGCTGGTCATTGCCGGATCGCTGGTCTGGAACCTTATCAGCCTCAAGCTGCGGACGAACGAAATGGCACGGATCCAGGCTCAGGCGGCCTATGAAAAGGACTCCGTCTACCGCAACTGGTGCGCTGAACATGGGGGCGTGTATGTGGCTGTATCCAAGAACTGCCCGCCTAATCCCTACCTCGCCAGCCTGCCGGAACGCGATATCACTACACCATCCGGCAAGAAACTGACCCTTGTCAACTCGGCTTATATGACAAGACAGGCTTACAAGATGGCTAAAGGCGACTACGGGGCAAATGTTCACATAACAAGCCTTAAGCCTGTTTGCCCTGAAAATGTTGCAGATGAGTGGGAAACCAGAGCGCTCAAGGCTCTTGAGCATGGCAAAAAAACAGTCATATCAACCGGGACAATAAAAGGCGAGCCGTATATGCGATTGATGCACCCGATGGTAGCAGATAAGGGCTGCATAAAGTGCCATGCGTCTCAGGGATATAAGATAGGAGACATCAAAGGCGGTTTGAGCATTTCGCTTCCAATGAAACCGCTGATTTCAGTCGCTACCCGGCATGCAAGGTCCCTGATTCTGATCCACATCCTGCTGTGGGGTGTAGGGCTGTTCGCATTACTGATAGGATCAGCTCGATTGTCACGAAGCGAAGAAAAGCGCAGGACTGTGGAACGAGAGCTCGCGAGGTCGTTATCGTTATTGAAAGCTACGATCGAATCGACGGCTGACGGGATATTAGTAGTCGATAAGTATAAGAAAATACAGGTATTCAATCGCCGGTTCCAGGAGATGTGGGAGATACCTGATTCGGCAATCGAATCGAAAGATGACGCAAAGATCCTGAAGCTGGTTCTAGACAAATTAAAGGAGCCTGAAGAGTTCACACAGAGAATACATGATCTTTACGAGCATCCATCGGACGAGAGCTTCGATACCATTGAGTTCAGCGATGGCCGGACATTTGAAAGGTTCTCGAAACCGCAGCGTATCGGAGGGTTGATTGTAGGTCGAGTCTGGAGCTTTCGCGATGTAACAGCCTGCAGGCATTCAAAGGAAGAACTCGTGCGATCAAAGGAAGCTGCCGAAGCCGCTAATCGAGCGAAAAGTGAATTCCTGGCAAATATGAGCCATGAAATCCGCACCCCAATGAACGGCATCATCGGAATGACCGAGCTTGTATTGGACACCGATCTGACCGATGAACAGCAGGAATACCTGCGAATGGTTAAGGATTCGGCGGATTCCCTGCTTTCACTGCTTAATGACATTCTCGATTTCTCAAAGGTCGAGGCGGGGAAGCTGGAGATAGAGTCATCTGAGTTCGTATTGAGAGATACGCTGGATGATACGGTTGGAACTCTTGCCTTGAGGGCGCACAGCAAGGGACTGGAGCTGGCATGCCACATCGAGCCAGATGTCCCCGATGTACTGATCGGTGACTCGCTGCGCCTGCGGCAGATCATAGTAAACCTTGTAGGAAACGCCATAAAATTCACCGAACGGGGAGAGGTGCTTGTCCACGTTCACATGGATGCGCGGACCGATGACCAGGTACAGCTCCATTTTGCTGTCTCGGACACGGGAATCGGCATTCCCCTGGATAAGCAGTCGCTCATCTTCGATGCTTTCGCCCAGGCTGACACTTCTACCACACGCAAATACGGAGGGACCGGGCTCGGGCTTGCTATCTCATCGAGGTTGGTAGGTCTTATGCACGGGCGAATCTGGGTGGAAAGTAAAATCGGCGAGGGAAGCGCATTCCACTTCACGCTACGGCTGGAAGTTGCCAAAGAACAGCAATCGGCGCGGCATATACCGAAAGTGATCGATGTCTCGAAGCTGAAGGTGCTGATTGTCGATGACAACTCAACCAACAGGCGCATCCTCGAAGAAGTTCTTACAAACTGGCAAATGCAGCCAACAGCCGTGGATAATGGAAAGGCTGCTCTGATCGAAATTGAACGCGCAAACGATGCAGGAGAACCGTATTCGATAATCCTGCTCGATGCGCAGATGCCGGAAATGGATGGCTTCGATGTAGCCAGGCGAATAAGCAGTGACCCCAAGCTCTCAGGCGCAACAATTATGATGCTGACTTCAAGCGGAGAGTATGGTGACGCCGCGCGGTGCAGAGAGTTCGGAGTCCAGGGCTGCATGACAAAACCCGTTAAGCAGAGCGAGCTCTTTGATGGCATAATGACTATACTGGGCTCAAAACCCATAGACACACGCGGGAGATCAGTGGTTGCCGATCAATTCTTCGAGAAGACGAAGAGATCGCTGTCGATCTTGCTCGCTGAAGATAACGCGGTGAATCAGAGGCTGGCTGTCGGGGTGCTTGAGAAGAGAGGCCATAAGGTCACCATAGCCGGTAATGGTAAAGAGGCTCTGGATGCTCTCGAAAACAGGCGCTTCGACCTGATACTGATGGACATACAAATGCCGGTGCTCGATGGGTTTGAAGCTACAGCGGCTATCCGTGAGAAAGAAAAAGGAACGGGCGAACATATATTGATCGTTGCAATGACCGCTCATGCGATGAAAGGCGATCGCGAGCGGTGCATCGAGGCGGGAATGGACGGATACGTCTCGAAACCGATAAGGGTGGCGGAGCTGTTCGATGTGTTGGAGAATTTGCATATAACAACCTGCGGTGATGCCGCTCAGAGCGGTGGGATAATCGATCTGAGAGAGCTGCTCTCACGTGTAGACGGCGATAAAACACTTCTCAGAGAGTTGATAGACCTATTCCTGGAAGATTACCCTGACCTGATGACACAGATACATGACGCTATTTCATCGGGAGACGCCGATGGTCTGGTACGCTCGGCGCACACCCTTAAAGGAGCGGTGGGCAATTTCGCGGCAAAATCAGTATCCGACACCACACTCCGGCTCGAACAACTGGCCAGAACCGGTGACCTGACACACGCCGATGAAGCGTATACCGACCTTGAAAGCAATATCGATCTCCTGAAGCACGAACTCACTATGCTTCTGATGGAGGAAGCTGCATGAGAATTCTGATAGCAGAAGATGACCCGGTTTCGCGCAGGCTGCTACAGGCGCTGCTGGTAAAATGGGGATATGAAGTTGATATCGCATGCGATGGGCAGGAAGCCTGGGATATCCTTCAGAGCGATGAATCGCCCAAGCTGGCAATTATCGACTGGATGATGCCCGGCATGGACGGTGTGCAGGTCTGCAGAAAAGTACGCGAACGTAAAGATGGTCCTTATGTATATATATTGCTTTTGACCGCCAAGAGCCAGAAAGAAGACATTATTCGCGGCATCGGAGCGGGCGCCGACGATTATATCACCAAACCATTCGACGCTAACGAGCTCAATGCGCGCCTGCGAGCGGGTAAGCGAATACTCGATCTACAGGCGGAACTGATCTCGACTCGCGAGAGCCTCAGGGTGCAGGCTACGCATGATCCTCTTACAGGTCTGCCGAACCGCCTGCTTTTCAGCGACAGGTTGACCCAGCGGCTTGCCCAGTCCCGACGCCAAAAGATGCCGCTCGCGGTGATGTATCTCGACCTTGACCGGTTTAAGATAATCAACGATACCCTTGGACACAATTTCGGCGATCTTCTGCTTCAGGGCGTAGCTGAGCGGCTGATGACATGCCTGAGAGAGACAGACACGCTCGCGCGAATGGGCGGGGATGAGTTCACGATAATCCTCACCGATATAATGACTGCTGAAGATGCGACCAGTGTTGCAAAGAAGGTACTCGATGTGTTATCGGAGCCGTTCTTCCTGGGTGGACGCGAATTCTTTATAACCGCGAGCATCGGGATCAGCATATTCCCTTCGGATGGAGCAGATGTCGAAACCCTGGTAAAAAACGCGGACACCGCGATGTACCGCGCAAAAGAGCAGGGCAGAAACAACTACTACCTCTACACCGAAGCTCTCAACAGTGCAGCTATGGAATGGATGACCCTCGATAACAGCCTGCGCAAGGCCCTCGAGCGCCGCGAATTCCTGGTTTATTATCAGCCTCGCGTCGAGATTAGAACGGGCCAGACGCTCGGTACCGAGGCGCTTATCCGGTGGCAGCATCCGGAGTTCGGGCTGGTTTCTCCAGCGCATTTTATTCCGCTTGCTGAAGAGACAGGGCTAATCGTCCCGATAAGCGAATGGGTAATTCAGACCGCATGTGCTCAGAACAAGGCCTGGCAGAATACGGGAATTCACCCGATGTCGGTATCGGTGAATATTTCGGCGCGGCAGTTCCAGCAGGAGGAACTGGTGTCCACCGTAAAACAGGCGCTTGCGCAGAGCGGTCTTGCTCCACATTATCTCGATTTGGAGCTTACCGAGAGCACCCTGATGCAGGATCCGGATTCAGCGGTGGAGATTTTGCTGGAGCTTAAATCGATGGGTGTGCAAATCTCTATAGATGATTTCGGCACGGGCTATTCGTCACTGAGTTATCTGAAGCGGTTCCCTATCGATGCGGTGAAGATAGACAGATCATTCGTAAGAGATATAACCACAAATCCCGATGATGCCGCAATTGCGGGGGCAGTGGTTGCGATGGCGCATAGTTTAAAGCTGAAGGTAATCGCGGAAGGTGTCGAAACCCTGGAGCAGCTCGAATTTCTGCGGGGTCTGAAGTGCGACGAGATGCAGGGATATTTTATAACTCCGCCTGTCCCCGCCGAACAATTGATACAAACCGTAGAAGGCGTAAATTACCCGCTGGATGGGTTCAGAGAAGCAGCTTGAGAAAGCTGACGGTATCAACCGTCAGCTTTCGGCTGTCAGCTTTATTCTCCAAGCGCTTTCCTGGCGCCTTCGTGGGTTGGGTCCGCGGCAAGTGCTTTTTCGAAGAACTCATGAGCCCGGGTTGCGTTCTTGCTCCTCAAATAGCACCGGCCGATTCGGAAGTAAGCCTCGGCATAGCCCGGGTCGAGTTTAGTTGCCTTTATAAGTTCGGTTATCGCTTTATCGAGCTTATTCTTCTTTGCAAGCTCGATTCCCTTGTTGAAAGCTTTGTGGGCAGCCATTGCATCGATGCCATTTGCATGGTTTACCGGCAGCTTAGGCGCGGGACCGAGCAGCTTTCCGAGCCCCTCGGCTCTGGCATCTCTCGATTTCGACTTATCGAATGAGAAGAGAAGGAACCCCTGCAAGCCGCCTTTCCTCGCAGCATCGATCTGCTGCATCATCTGCTCGGGAGTGTTCCATGTGGCAGACATTCCGATGTAAACCGATCTACCATAGCTCCATCTTTTCGTGCCGTCTACCCATCCCCGGAAGTATTTTGCGCCAGATTCCTGTCCTTCTCTCGAATAAACCATGGGGCAGTTCTCATCGATAAGCCCCTGCTCCATCCACGATCTCCAATCCTGGCAGACTTCTCTGTATGGAGTAGCATCTTTGAAATCCTGCGGGCAATCACCCCAGGGGATGGTCGAAGCCTGTATCTTTACATTGGGATTTATGGCTTTCACCCGGTCATGCACGAGCTTCACCATCGCCGTAACCTGATCGCGCTTCCACTGCAACCATTTCGGGTCATCTGGCTTCGGCTTTTCCGCAGCGCCGGTTTCCGCATAGTAGCGCTTGAGGGCAATTTCGGAATAACCCCAATCCTGGCCGGGATAACGGACATAATCGTAGTGGATGCCATCTACCGCGTAATGCTTGACGATATCCTCGCACACGCGAGCGAAGTGCTCGCGATATTCGGGGATGCCGGGGTCGAGGAAGACTCCCTCGGCGGCTTCGGTCTTGCCGTCATAACTGATATTGCGCCATTCCGGATGAGCTCTCAGCACATGCTTGGGATCCGATGGAAGCTCTTTACCTTTCCACACGCGATAGACTACTACCCACGCATGCACCTGCATCCCTTCGGCATGCGCTTTTTCTATCGTATAAGCCAGCGGATCGAACCCTGCGGGCACATCCGAGGCGATCGGCTCGATTTTAGAATCATAATATGCATCTCCGGCTTTACGAACCTCTACCACGAGTGCATTTAAGCCGGCTTTTTTAACCGCGGCCAGCGTTTCATTGATCTCCTGCTGATTCCGGAATCCAGCTCCCCACGTAGAAACCCATGCGCCTCTGAATTCCACCGCGTTTACCGGCGAACAGAGCACGATCACTGCGATAACCAGCAGTATTAGCACATTAGCTTTGTTCACAATTGCTCCCCTTACTAAATTAGAGATCAGTTGAGAACTTCTTCGCCGAGCCGTGATATGCCTGCACCTTTCTGCCCATCGCGCAGATCCGCTTTGAAAGATCACTTATCTTCCAGTTTTCAAATCCTTTGACGAAACACCTGAACTGGTCACCGATCGGATCACTCCACTTAGCTGGAATCGCATTCGCGCCGTGAACGCAGCCCATAAGCGCACCGACCGACGCCGTATCGCAGTCCGTATCGCTCCCGCATGAAGCAGCGATGCGGATAGTTTTATCAAAATCACCATTCCCGTAAAGGAGCGCGAGGGTGACGACTCCCGCATCCGCATAGACAGGATTGCAGGGATTGGGGTATTTCGCGATAAGCTCGCGGCGGGTGTCGCGGTAGTCCGGATATTTCGAGTGCATATCGATTACCCATCGCACGACCTGCGCGTATTGCGAATCGGCGGGAACCACGCTTAGCCCAGCGGCAATGAGCTTGTTCACACCTGTCTCGACGAACGCTTCACTAATCATAGCCGCGATGAATTGCTCACCGTAGACGCCGTTTTTACAATGAGCCACTACCCCATCTCTACGGGCATATTCAGCGGCGAGATCGGGCCTGCCGGGGCACATAAGGCCCCATATTTCACCTTTCATCTGCCCGCCGATTGCTTCACCTATCGGGTGAACACCCGATTCCGGCGGTGCGATTCCCTGCCTCATTCGCTGCAACGCAAGCCCCTCGGCGAGCTCTGGAGATATGTTAGGAAGAAGATCGCACCAGTCCCTGCCGATGTCTTTGCAGGAGATATCGGGGCCATGGGTTTCCAGAACATGCAAGCCGACGATCTGGTAGCTCGTATCATCATCCGGCCCGAAGCCTTTACGATAATCACGGGTCATAAAATCGAACGCAAACCCAATTTTGGGAGCTCCTTTTATCGATCTTGCTTCGAATGAAAACAGCAGCACATCCGCGGGTTTAAGGTTCAACAGCCTTGCGGTTTCTTCTTTCGCCTTCAGCCACGAGCGCTCGCCCTGATAATCGAACTGCCACACGGACCACTCAGTCCATACGCACTTCTGATCGGCCTGCCACGCGCTCAGGTCCGGTCCGAGATTATTTTTTGGTCGAATGATTTTCAGATCGCGGATTTCCCATATGCCCGGCGTTTTATCGAACTCGAAACTCATCCCCACGATCGGTAAAGCGATGCAGCGCACGGAGTCGAACTGCGGCACATCCACCCGGACAAGCATCCTGTGCCATTCACCATCAGTCGGAACCTGCTCAGCTCTGAGCATCCCCGACCAGCCTTTCCATTCACTCGTAAAATAACCGACATAGTTATCGATATTGGGGTAGGCTTTATCGATATCGGTATACCGCCAGCTCTCCAACGGCATCCCCAGCGCGCCTCCGATACATTTACCAAGCCACGCTCCACGGACTTTGTCGTAATAAGCGGTATCGGAAATAGCGAAAGCAGGAGAAATGGACGCGAGGATGAGTATGAAGAGAACGATGAGTTTGGGTTTGGTGGACATAATGATCTCCTTCAATAATAGAAAGAAGAGAACGGAGAGCTCAGATACCGCACATTCATCCTTATTGACGATCTTATGACGGATCAAGCGGTATGTATAGCAAAACTGTTGTTATCAATCGCTCTCAGTATAAATCTAATTCTATAAATATGGCCGGGACAGAGCCCGGCCATATCGTCCTTTATTGACTTTCGCATAATGATGTGACGTACTGGCGGGTCGGATCGAGCACAAAGCCTTCTGCCAGGTTGTCGCTGCATTACCCGAAACTCAGTAATAGTTGTAAGCTGATATGCTAATTCAGCATTTGGTCTGTCGACATGGTTTCGTAGCCGAAGAGCTCTGCGACCTCGGGAAGGGTTACCTTGCCGAGGGCGATGTTCAGGCCTTTTCTGAGAGCATGGCTGTCCTTTAGAGCCTGCTTCCAGCCCTTATTTGCAAGCTGAAGGATGAAGCGGCCCGTGGCATTAGTAAGAGCATAAGTCGAAGTGCCCGCGACAGCTCCCGGCATGTTCGCCACGCAATAATGAACGATTCCCTCTTCAATAAAAACGGGATGAGCGTGCGTGGTTGGGCGAGTGGTCTCGAATGCTCCACCCTGATCGACAGCTATGTCCACAATGACCGCTCTCGGCTTCATAAGCTTGAGCATCTCACGTGTCACCAATACCGGAGTCTTCGCACCCACGCGAAGCACCGCACCGACTACGAGATCAGCATCCCGCAGGATTGCGCGGATGTTGTAACTGTTGGACATAATGGTGGTCACATTGGAAGGCATCACGTCGTCGAGGTAGCGCAGCCTGTCGAGATTGATATCGAGGACGGTAACATTCGCCCCGAGGCCCGCGGCTACTTTCGCGGCATTAGCGCCGGATATTCCTCCACCGAGGATAGCAACGTTAGCCGGAGCGACTCCCGGCACTCCTCCAAGAAGAATCCCCCTGCCCTCCATCGGCCTTTCGAGGTATTTTGCGCCTTCTTGAATAGCCATTCGTCCGGCGACTTCGCTCATCGGGATGAGAAGAGGCAGCGCGCCGTTTTCTTCTATCGTCTCATAAGCGATGCAGATGCCTTTGGTATTCACCATCGCGCGGGTAAGCTCTTCGCTCGCCGCGAAATGGAAGTATGTAAAAATTACCTGTCCCTCGCGGATCAATTCGTATTCCTGCGGGAGTGGTTCTTTCACTTTCACGATCATATCGGCTTTACCGAACACTTCTTCCGGTGTCGGTACGATCCTGGCTCCAGCCCCGGCATAATCTTCGTCGCTTATACCGCTTCCGCGACCAGCGTCTATCTCGATAACTACATCGTGCCCAGCCTTAACGAGCGATTCAACAATAGCGGGCACCATCGAGACCCTGTATTCCCCCTGCTTTATCTCTTTAGGTATTCCAACGATCATAACGTTCCCCCTGTAACAGGCATCATTGCCCTAGTCCCTAACATTCACACAGATTATAGTCCTACAAACATTTTCTGGGAAGACCTTTCAAAGGGCTGCTTGGAGTTGGTTTACATTACCTGCTCGCTTCAATAAGATAATGGAGGGTTCCTGCTGGTGATTGAATGAATCTATAGATAAGGAACCGATCATTATCGGCTTACGAAAGAGGTACTATTCGATGGCTCATATCAAGAGGGGGATTTTGATCCTGATGTTGTCTGCATTTGTCGCACTTGCGGCAGTCGGCGCCGATGCCGCGATGCTCGAAAAGATCGCTCAGCCCTGCCGGGCTAAAAACATACTCGCAGGCCGGCTCGTAAAAGACCGCGCAACCGGCCGCGATATGTTTGTTCTGTCGAATTCAAACGAAGAAAGCGGAATAGAGCTCATATTCATCGATATCGAGCGCAATACCGCCAAAGTTTATCATGCTCCCGCGGGCTCGGGCTCCTGGGCAATTAGCGAAGTCCCCGGTGACCGGATGGTCGTGGGCACATACTACGACGGCGTTTTCATGGTCTTCGATCTCAAAAAGATGGAATTTATTAAGACGATCCCGTTCCCCGGCGAAAGCTACATCTGGAATCTCGCCATGGGCAGCGACGGACGCATCTACGGCGGCACTTACGAGGGAGGCAAGCTCGGTGCGCTCGATCTCAATACCTACACCGTTGAAGACTGCGGCGCGCCTGCTCCACCTAATCTTTACCTGCGCTATGTCTCCCCCACCCCCGATGGCCGCATATACTGCATGTTCACCACCGAAAAGCCTGCTTATATGCTCTACGATCCCACTGCGAAAAAATGGGAAGACGCGCCGAAGCAGCTCCAGGGCGTAGCGGCAGGTACGGTATGGAATGGTTATTTCGTCACGGGAACACACGCGTTCAAGGGCAGGGAGCTTGCGGAAGTCGATCCGCTGCCGTTCCCCACTCCACCCGAGGATAAGGGCAAATGGTCGATCGATACCACCCTCACCACTCCCGACACTCTCTTTATTCGCCAGAAAACCATAATCTACTGCTACAAAGCCGGTGATAAAGATCTGACGCTGATTACCGATATGGCCCTGCGCCAGGGCGCGCTTTACGCAGCCACAAGCAAGGGCAATGTTCTCGGTGTGCGCGGGCAGGATTACTTCATAATCAAACCAGGAGATAAGAACCTGCAATTGAAGCCGATTCCGGCGGAAGCATCTCCCCGACCGATTTTGTTCCTCCGCGTGGACCCGGAGGGGAAGATATGGGGCGGCCCGTATTTTGGTCAGACGCTGTTCTGGACCGACCCCACCACCGGCAAGACAGTCAATACCAGCACGGTTTGCGATGAAGGCGGCGAAGTCTACGATGTGGCATTTTCTGGTGGAAAAGTTTACGCAGTCGCCTATGCGGGCGGAGATATCATCGAATACGACCCTAAGCAGTCATGGGACCAGTGGCATGTTAAAAACCCGCGTGTTATCGCTAAAGTGGGCGGAGAATATATAAGGCCTGAAGCAGGCGTAAAGCTCGGGCCGGACGGTAAGCTTTATTCGGCATGGCTCGCGAAATACGGTGTTTACGGTGGTGCAGTGTCGATCACTGATATAAAAACCGGAGCTACTGAGCTTATCAAAAATCCGCTTGGTGAGCAGGGGCTTTCCGGAGTGGATACCGATGGGAAGTTCATTTACGTGAGTTCTACGCTCGCCGGCAACGGTTTGCCCATCAAAAAGGGCGACTCGCCCAAGTTCGGGGTGATCGATCCCACAACGAAAAAGGTCATCTTCGAGCGCATATTCGACGGTAAAGCCAGTGTGAGCATTCCTGTTTACGATCGCGCTACAAAGCGGGTAGTAGTCGTTGCTAACGGAACGGTCAGCCTGTTCGATACGGCTCAGCAGAAGTTCGTCGAGGGGCTGCCGGATATTCCGAACATGAGCTCACGCAAGATCGCATCGGCGGGAGATGGCGTTATCACCTATGGTAATGAAAAATCGCTTGTACGGCTCGACCTGGCGACCGGAATATCGACCGTAATGCTGGAAGCGCCGAGCAACATTACAAATGTCGCCATCGGACCCGATGGAACGATCTATCTTACCTGCGGAGTCGATCTTTACAGAGTCAAATAAGAGGGAATTGGAATGAGATCTGCGTTTGTTCTGGTTATGATTTTTGCTTTAGGTATGTCGGCAGCGGCATCGGATCTTGTGCCGGTCATCGCAAACTCAGGATTTGAGGATGGAACGGCGTATTGGGCGTGGCAAGTAATTGGAGGCGCGCAGGTCTCATTCGATGTAGATAAAAAAGACCCCCATTCGGGCAAGCAATGCATCGTATTCAAGAACAACTCCGGCCTGTCGCCAAATGTCTACGGCAGGTTTTACGCGGGAGTCAACGTAATCCCCTACACTAAATACAAACTGAGCTGCTGGGTGCGCGGAGAAGATGTCGCTGGCGGAGCAGGTTCGAGCCATGTTACCGACTGGAACTCCTATATGCTCGATTTCCCCACCGGCACATTCAGCTGGAAGCAGGTTTCGACGGAGTTCGTCACCAAGCCGGGACAGTATAGCCTGACAGTGGGGATCAACATCACAAATAAGTGTAAATCCCTCGCCGTGGACGATTTTAAGCTCGAACCCATAGGCGGGCAGATCAGGGCTGACGGGATTACAGGGATAATACTCGTCAATCCAGCGATTTCCGGACACGATACACCGGTTCCGATCTGCGTGCTTATGGACAACTCCTCCCAAAAGGCCACAGCGATCGTGGCATCGATATCTCTGGGCGGAAAGGAATTGGCGTCGAAGCGAAGCGCGATAAAGCAGGGGGAGAACAAGGTCGAGTGGGAATGGAACACCGGCAAATCACCATTCGGCAAGTATGATTGCACAGTACGCGTGCTCGATAGCGACGGCGCCTTAATTACATCAGGCAGCATAGGTATCGATGTCGCCGATTCACCTCTGTTTGACGAACTCGACCGCATCGACACGCGCAGGGTGGAGTTCGATTCCCTTTATAGACAGTGCAAGGCAAAGGGGATCAACCTGGATTATATTACGGCGACGAAGGAGATGCTCGATCAGTTTATGCCGCTCGCCCGGGAGGATGTGCGCCGGAGTTATGAGTACCGAACGAAGTGGGCAATTACCGATTTCAATAAATCGCTCGATGACGCAATCGCCACAATGCAGGCTTATCTTAAGGACCCATCGCTCGCGCCGGTAACGAGGCGATATACGACCGGGAAAGTAGCTATCGACGGCCTCAGCTTTATCGGCAATCGTATAGATTCCAACGGTAAAAAGGATCGCGGGCCGTTATTTTTCTGCGGATACGGTCACTTCACCCAGGTTCGCCAGGATATCCCCAGGTTTCCTAATTATGGGGTGAATATCATCCAGATCGAGGTAGGACCGTCATCGACGTTGACGGAAGAGAATAAAGTCGACCTGCGGAATCTGGAAGATATAGCGAAGGTGCTCGATGACGCCGCAAAGCATAACGTGATGGTGACCGTGCTGCTTTCACCGCACTACTTCCCGGACTGGGCGATGAAGAAATGGCCGCAGCTTGGCAAGGGCGGCGGAGGGTTCTTCGGTTACTGCGTCGATGATCCCGCGGCAAAGCAGGTAATCGAAAAGTTCCTGCGGATCGCCGTTCCCATGCTTAAGGACAAGCCCGCTCTGCACAGCTTCTGCCTTTCGAACGAGCCGGTGTTCCCGAACATAGCCAACTGCGATAATACAAAGCAGATGTGGATAGATTACCTCACTCGCGCTCACGGTGACATCGCCACCCTTAACAAGCGCTACGGCACGCGCTACGCATCGTTTGCGGATGTGCCTTATACCGGTGATCCACAAGCTTATGATTGGATAATTTTCGATCAGCAGCGCTTTGCGGATTGGCACAAGTGGATGGCCGACCTGATTCACCAGATGGCGCCGAAGGTCCCGGTGCATGCGAAGGTGATGTCGAACGAGCTTAACGCCGGCGCGGTGAACTGGGCTACAGATCAGGAGCTGTTCGGGAATTTACTCGAGATCAACGGCAATGACTGCTACTGGTTCCCGTCAGGAAACGCCGACTGGCCCGTCGATCCGTGGATGATGAATACTGCCTACGATATGCAGAGATCGTTCGCGAATAAACCGATCTTCAACTCTGAAAATCATATAGCCCCGGACGGCTCGAACTATTATATTGCGCCTGAAAACTTTCGCTCGGCCCTGTGGCAAGGCGCGATCCGCGGGCAGGGCGCAACCACAATCTGGGTCTGGGAGCACGCTTATGATAACAGCAACGGTTTCATCGGAAGCGTGATGGAGCGACCAGGCTGCGCACGAGCCGTGGGTGTTACATGCCTCGATCTCAACCGCTTCGCGGATGAAGTTACCGCGCTCGAAACCGCGAAAGCGCCGGTGGCTGTGGTCTATTCGATGCCCTCGATCATCCGGCACGGCACGGAGCATGTGAACGCAATCCTGCGCACCTATTACGGGCTCGATTTCAGCGGAGTGAAGATCGATTTCATCACCGAAAAGCAGCTCAGCGAGGGAAAAGGCGGACAGTATAAAGCGCTCATCTTCCCGGAGGTAGAAACGCTTACGGATGCCACATTCGAGGCTATCAAAGCTATCCCGGCATCGACCAGGCTGATGTTCATGGGCAAGTGCTTTGTACGAAACGAATACGGCAAAACCCGTGACTCCGAAGCCGTAAAAGAGGTTATGGACAAGGGGATCACCATCTCCGACGGCGATCCGACCGGGGTCATCTGGCCCGCGCTTCGTAAACAGCTGGGGCTGGTAGGCGCGCTGCCGGTCTATTCGGTTGTAGACGCGAAGACCGGCGAACCGATATGGGGAGTCGAGTGGCGAACGGCGAAGGTCGGCAAGCGGACGATCATCAACATCATAAACCTGCGTGGTAAAGCATACGACGTAAAGATCCTGCGCCATAACGCCGAGATCGAGGCAAAGGATCTGTTCAGTCTTGGCGGTAAAGAGAAGGTGTCTACACTTAAGCCGCTGACGCCGGTGTTGGCGGAGGTGGAGTGAAGGGAATAGCTATCAGCTGTCAGCTTCCATGCGTTTCAGGATTTCGGTCTGATTTTCTTTGGCAGCTATATCAGACCGAAACCCAGAAATATAATACGCTCCTCCGAAAATGGTGTTTTTTGCCATTTTCGTTCCATTCGTGGCGAACACGACAGTCCTTGACCGGCAGCGGCCCGCAGGGCTGCGAGAGATGCTGCACAGCAGTCACGAGAGTGTTCATGCCACGATCCACTAAAGATCGGCAATGTATCGCTTGAGGTTCGCGTAGCCGATTTCGAGAGCCTGGCGGTTGTCTTCCATTCCCTCGAACTCTATCGAGAGGAACCCATCATAGCCGGCTTCTTTGAGGATTGCCAGGCATTTCTTGGTATTCACATTTCCATGGCCGACGATCGCGCCGCGGAGCCAGGCGCCGCCGCGTGATCGGAACCAGCCACTTCCGGGGTCGGCGCAGGCGCATTTGATGTGGAAATCTTTGGCATGGACGTGGAACGCATACGGAGCAACTCTCTTCACAGCCTGCGTCGGCTCATCATCAGCGCACAAGAAATTGCCGATATCGACAAGAACGCCGAAGTTGGGGTTATTCACTTTATTGATCAGAGCCTCGACACGGTCGCTGTCCTGGAAGAAGAATCCGTGGTTCTCGATCATCGTCTTGATGCCTTTGCCCGCGGCATATTCGGTCACACCCGCGTAGCCCCTGGCAACGATCGGCAGAGCCTCGATGTAATCTGTGAGGTCGTTTTTGCGTCCGGGGAAACCGCCGGTCGCATCGTGGCGCATCTTCGGCGCGCCGAGCGCGGCGGCGATATCGACCTGACCTTGTAAGCGCTTGATCTCATCGTCCACGCTCCCACCACCGGCCGGGTTCAGAAAGTCCGCACCGATAGTCCAGCTCATAATAGTAAGGTTGGACTCGGCGCAGGCGTCTTTCACCTTCTTCGCCATTTCCATAGGATCGACACCTTCGCCACTCGGGCCATATCCCGAGAATTCTATTCCCTCGAATCCAATCTCAGCCGCCGTTTTAATGACCTCGAACAGGTCCATACGGCCCGATTGCATGTATCTCCAGAAACTATAACTGCTGACACCCAGTTTCATGTTTATTTATATCCCTCCTTGCGGTCAAACCGCTCCAGTTTAACTCTTACCGGGCGTCACAGCTATATCCTTCTCAGGAGAACGAGTCAAACGAAGGGAGTTGCAAATTACACACAGACTGCTTATGAACATAGCCGAAGCGGCAATGAGCGGGTGAATATAGCCCATGCAGGCCAGGCTGATTGCGATGCAATTATAACCAAACGCCCACCACAGGTTCTGACGAATGATCCGGCAGGTGGTTCGTGAGAGTTCTAAAACAGCAGGGATGCGGGAAAGATCATCACCGAGGAGGGTTATATCGCTCGATTGTTTCGCCAGGTCTGTCCCCCCGCCGACCGCAATTCCTACATCGGCTTGAGCGAGAGCCGGAGCATCGTTGATCCCATCACCGACCATCGCCACCCCCGTTCCTCTGAGCTTTTTTATCACCTCCGCTTTCGCAGTGGGAATGCATTCCGAAAAGACTTCAGATATCCCGAGCTCACATGCAAGCCTGCGTGTAGGGTCCTCCCGGTCTCCCGAGATGACAGCCGTGCAGATACCGGCTGCCTTGAGGGCAGCAATCGCTTCTCGTGCCTCAGGCCGGGAGCTGTCACCGAGCAGGATAACTCCGCGAATAACACCGCTCCAGCCCACGTAAATTGCGGTCGATTCGGTATTTACAGTAAGCTCGGGAGGTAATTCGTACGATTGGAGAAGGAGCTTAAGCGACCCCGCAGTGACATGGCGGCTTTCACCGTTTACAATTACATCACCTTCAACCCCGTACCCGGAGATTGCTCTGAACTGTGTTACCCTGCCGACAGGAAGATCATGAGTGCGCGCGTGGGTGGTAATAGCCCTGGCTATCGAGTGCTCGCTGGCGGATTCGAGCGGAGCCGTCCACATAAGAATATCATCGGGAGCGGCGCCATACGCGGCAAGGATATCCTCGACTGAAAGACTATTGCAGGTCAGAGTACCTGTCTTGTCGAAGAAAATGGTATTGATCCGGGGCAGCCGCTCGAGGACTGCTCCTGATCGGATCAGCACTCCATCTCGCGCCGCTCTGCCTATCGCGAGGCAGGAAGCCATCGGAGTAGCGAGACCAAGAGCGCACGGGCACGCAACAACCAGCACCGCCAGCGCCGTCATACCTGCCCTGGCAGGATTGTGACAGGCAAAAGCCCAATAAGCCGCGGTTCCCATAGCCAAAAGCCAAATCCCAGGCACGAAGACCGTGGCGATCCGTTCGGCGAATCTTTCAACCGGCGCGCGATCCTGCTGAGCCTGGGTGACCATCTCCCTGATCCGAGCGACAAGCGAATCCTCCCCCACCGCTTCCACTTCCATTACGATAAGCCCATCACAATCGACACTTCCGCCGAATACATAATCTCCGGATGAACATGTGCGCGGCTTGGATTCACCTGTGAACGCGGCTTCTTCGACGAGACAATTTCCAGTGGTAATTCTGCCATCCGAAGGGATCTTTTCACCAGGTCGCACGACCAGCATGTCACCCGCGCATATCTCCTCGGACGATATTTCGATCTCATCACCTTCACGGAGCACACGGGCGGTGGCGGGAGTCATAGCCATCATATCCCGTATTGCCTGTGAGGTGCGGTTTTTAGCGGAAGCCTCGAGAAGCCGGCCAAGGGTGACGATCAGGAGCAGCATCGTCCCCGTATCGAAGTAGACCTGCCCGCGTCCCATAATCGTATGCGCGACGCTCACGCCATAGGCTGCCAGGGAGCCCGTAACGACGAGGACATCGGTAGTGAGCCTGTGTCTAAGCAGGTCTCTCAACCCGGCAAGAACAAACGGTCCTCCGAGGATAATGACGGCGGGAGTGGCGAGGATGACCATCAGCCAGTGCAGCCCTTGTATGGTCCTTGCGCCAAGATCGCCGGGAGCGGCGGCATACAGCACCAGGCTTATCATCATCACATTCATCGATAAAAACGCGCCGATGCCAAGGCGGATAATGATCCAGGACGCGATGCCTTCATCACTCGATGAGCCCACTATCCGCTGCACGAGATAGCAGCCGTAGCAGCAAAAGCGTGATTTTCCATCAGGAGAATAGCCGGGACCGGTAAAAGCAAGGCCGCAATAGTCACAGAACGAGCGGCTTTTCACCTGACATCATGCTCCTGGCAGCAGGGGGCGATAACGGTTGGAGAATGAGGCTTTGCGATCAGGCCCGTTGCACGGCCGACGGTAAGAAGCCCGATTGCTAATACAACTACTCCAGCAGCCCTCATTCCGACACCACGCAGCTTCCGGTCGAGCCCGATTCCAAACAATCCCACACCAAGAAGCCCGGGCGCGGTACCGATCCCGACTCCCGCCATCAACGCCATTCCATGTGGGATACTGTGAGAGATCGCCGCGGTTGCAAGCATACCCATCGGAAGTGGGCACGGGAGAAACCCCACTCCAAGGCCGAGAACAAAGGCCGCCGCAGGGCTTGGGCTCGTGAAAAGACCGCCGAATAATCCGCGCACCATGCCGGTATCGGAGATACCCTGCAGCTTTTTGATCGGTGGGAGCCGGAACCCGAGCATCATAAGCCCGAACAGAAGCGTGATCGAGCCGGCAATGACACGCAGCAGCGGGGCTCCTTTTGCAAGCGTGGTATCTTTGAACAGCACCACCCCAAGCGCAGCGGCGAGGGTTCCCAGAAAAATGTAAGTAAAACTCTTGCCCAGGATAAACAGCACCTGGCGCGGCGCGACTCTTTCACCCTTCGACGATCTTGCAAGATGAAGCGGAAAGCCACCGCACATTCCCAGGCAGTGCGGTGTGGCAGCGATTCCGGCTCCCAATCCAAGAAGAAACGAAGCCCACATATTCAAGCGCCTCCAGATAATTGATCATTAATGGCTTAGCGATGGTAAGGTGGCAAGTTGTTAATTTCCCCCTCACCCGATGTACTACCGCTCAGTCTACCCAAAATGACGCACTTGAAATGCATAAAACGCACCCTCCCCTGGATAAAACAGATATCAGCTAGCATGTGAGGCTGCGGAGGATAAAGAAAGTTGCCTATTACACGTCGGGATTTTTTGAAAAGCGTGGGATTGGCTGTCGGTGGGCTCGGGCTGACAGCCGGAGGTTACGATCACCTTATCCCATACCTCATCCAGCCTGAGGACATCATTCCCGGTGTGTCGACCTGGTATGCCACAAGCTGCCGCGAGTGCCCTGCGGGCTGTGGGATGGTAGTACGCAACACGGAATCGCGTGTAGTCAAATGCGAAGGTAACCCTCTGCACCCGCTCGCTCTCGGCACCCTGTGCGCCCGCGGGCAGGCTGCACTTATGGGACTATATGAGCCGGACAGGCCCCAGGGTCCACTTCGACGCGGCGATGATGGAGACTTTCACCGCGTAAGCTGGACCTACGCATATCGAAAGCTTGCAAAAGTATTTGCAGGTAAACCCCGCATAGCCCTCCTTACCGATCTCCATGCAGGTTCGCTGGACGTAATGATGCGAACATGGGCAGGCGCGATGGGCGCGAGGATGCTGGTGTGGGAGCCAATCGATTATTTTGCGGTGAAAAGTGTCTATGGCGGGGTTGTTCCTTCAATCAACTTCGCCGGCGCTGATTATCTGCTCGCATTCGGAACGGATTTCCTCGAGAACTGGATCTCGCCGATAGAATATGCGCATGGCTTTACCACTATGCGAAAGATCACCAATGGTACCCGCGCGGGGTTCGCATATATCGGTCAGAGAGTTTCTATGACGGCAGCGAACGCGGATATACGCATTATCGTACCGCCGGGAGCCGAGATCGATATCGCTCACGCAATTAAAGCGGGCGGAGCGGCGATCGATACGACCGCGAGAAGATATCATATCGAACCCGCGGATCTGCATGCAGTCAGCACAGGTCTTGCAGGCGCCAGGACACCTCTCGTGCTGCCGGGCTGGTATTCCGATTCGGCAGCTGCCGTAAAGGCTACAGGGAGAACAACCTCGCCGCTGATCAACACCGCCCGCCCTCACGCAACCACCTATATATCATCGATGAGCGCAATGGATGCATTGATCGATGATATGCGGAGCGGGGCTGTGGATGTGCTGATCGTTTATGGAGCCGATCCTGTCTTTGCTCTACCGCAATCGGTACACTTTCTCAGCGCAATGAAAAAGGTGCCCACGGTTATAAGCCTATCGAGTTATATGGACGATACCACCGCTCATGCGGATTGGGTATTGCCATCGAATACTGCTCTCGAAATGTGGGGCGATTACATCCCATACCCGGATATCGGGAATATAATGCAGCCGGTTATGATGCCTCTATACGACACCCATTTGCCTGGCGACACGCTTATCCAGTTCGCGAGGTTAGCCGGGGTGGATATCACCGGCGCGCTCGGCGCGCCCACATTCTACAGCTATCTGCGGACCAGGTGGGGATTCCCTCTGGCGCCGGGTGCGACATCGAACACCCCTGCGCCCGACTGGGAAGCCGTTGTTGCGCGAGGTGGTCAATGGCCGGGAGCAGCCGGATCAGGCATAGCGACTCCGGTAAACGGATACGAGACCGGGCACGAAGCGGATATGGCGTCGGTGGTCGGGCTCTATCCGGCAATAACCGCGACAATTCCGTCCGCTTCAGCGACCCCAGCAGCCCCAGCTCCACCGTCGCCGGCTCCCATACCCGCGCCTGCCGATGATCAAATCCGCCTCTTCGCTTACCCGCATATCTATTACTACGACGGCAGAAACGCAAACCGGAGGTGGCTCCAGGAGATAGGCGAGCCGATACTCCGGACGGTGTGGGGAAGCTGGGCCGAGTTGAACCCGGTTATGGCAAAGAGAATCGGCGTCAGCACGAATGATCTTATCGAGATAAGATCAGGCAGCGTAAAGATCGTTATATCGGCTATTGTTACGCCCAGGGTTGCGCTAAATACGGTTGCGGTACCTATTGGCGAAGGGCATAAATTCTACGGTCGTTACGCGAGCGACATAGGAGTAAATGTGTATCCGCTTCTCTCACCGCCGGTGCCACTGGTGGATATTGATAATACGGGGAATCAGGAGTGGGCGGCTCACATTAAAGGTTCACAAAGCCAGTGGGGGCGAGACATAGCCAGGACCACTCCACTCGGCAAGCCGGTAAAGCGCGACCCTGTCGTTTTACCACTCAAAACCGGTTATACATATCTCGATTTTTATCCCGGTCACGATTATAAGCAGCACCGGTGGGCGATGGTCGTGGATATGAACCGCTGCATCGGCTGCCATGCCTGCGTAGTCGCTTGTTATGCCGAGAATAATCTGGGAGTGGTGGGGCGCGATGGAATCTGGGCTTGCCACGATATGTTCTGGTTAAGGATCGACCCTTATCTGGACTGGGACAACAGGTTTTCTCCCGTAATCTTCCAACCGATGCTCTGCCAGCAGTGCGATTCCGCCCCCTGCGAACCGGTTTGTCCGGTTTACGCCGCCGCGCACAGCGATGAAGGCCTCAATATGCAGATTTATAATCGCTGCGTCGGAACCAGGTATTGCTCGAACAACTGCCCATATAAGGTGCGGCGGTTCAACTGGTTCGATTACGAATGGCCGGAGCCGTTAAACTGGCAGCTTAACCCGGATGTAACGGTGCGCAAGCGAGGAGTTATGGAAAAGTGCACATTTTGTATTCAGCGGATTCGAGCGGCCGAGATAGTCGCGCTCAGGGAAAACCGCTCCGTCAGGGACGGGGAGATAGTCCCGGCTTGCGTGGAGACGTGCCCAGCCGGCGTATACACGTTCGGCGATCTGCTCGATCCCGATTCCGCTGTATCGAAGATGTTCCGCAGCGAGCCGAGGGGATACCAGGTCCTGCGAGAGCTCAGCACCAAACCCGCTATATTGTATTTGAAGAAAGTGATAGGAACATAGACCCTGATGACGATGCAGCTTCTGATGAATGGTGAAGAAATTGGCGAATAAGAAATTCGAGGATATCGATAACCAAATACTGCGCTCCTTCAGCTTCCCATCTTTCTTTTATATCATGCTCATCGCTCTCTGCAATCTGCTGGTGCTTGGGGGGTTGATCGGATTTGGAGTACAGTGGGCTTTAGGCATGGGAACCAACGGCCTGAATATCCCGGTCGGATGGGCTATGCACATAGCCAATTATGTCTTCTGGATAGCCGTTGCTATGTCCGGGACATTCATATCGGCGATGCTTTTCCTGTTCCGAACCGACTGGCGGAGTGTCATCAACAGAGTCGCAGAGACGATGACGATCTTCGGAATCGCGGTCGCTGGATTGTTTCCTATCATTCACCTCGGGCGGAACTGGGTATTCTTCTGGGTCTTGCCATACCCAAACTGGCGGCACCTCTGGCCCAATTTCAAGTCGCCACTGGTATGGGATGTGCTGGCTATTATTACATATTTCACAATAAGCGTGCTGATCTTTTACCTCGGCCTGCTCCCGGATATCGCGGCGATTAGAGATAAAGTTCCCAAGGGATGGCGCAAGTCGGCTTATAAGCTCTTGTCCCTGGGCTGGACCGGACGATACGAGCAGTGGAGGGAATACACACGGGCTTACCTGGTGCTTGCGGTCCTGGGTATGCCGATAGCGATGTCGGTGCATAGCGTAGTCGCATTCGACTTTTCGATGTCCCTGCTGCCGGGCTGGCACTCGACATTTTACGCCCCATATTTCGTTGCGGGCGCAATCAATTCAGGTCTTGCGACAATCGTTTCACTCCTGATCCCGCTCCGCAAAACGCTGCATTTGGAAAAAATCTTTCTACCCCGATATTTCCAGCAGATGGCGATGCTGATGGTTTTGATGGGTTGGATACTCGGTTATTACTACGGGGAAGAATCGTTCATGGACTGGTACAGCGGGAATATCTTCATTCGTCAGTTCAGTGTTTATCGAGGAATGGGATCGGGTTACTACTCGAGCATTTTCTGGATCACGATAGTTTGTGTGGTTTTTGTGCCGATGACTTTTCTCTTTAAGAAACTACGCACGAACCTGCGCTACCTGTTCGTGGCCGCGATTTTCGTGAATCTCGGAATGTGGCTGGAGCGATACATGCTCGTTATTACCCCGCTTACCCACGGCTATCTGCCGACCCAGTGGGGCATCTACGTGCCGCATGCTCCCGAGAGCCTGATTACGGGAATGGCAATAGGCATGTTCCTTGGCCTGTTTCTTATCTTTATAAAGATCTTCCCTTCGGTTGCGGTAAATGATGTAAAAAAGCTGGCACAGGAACATCTGGAGGTGCAGCATGAGGATCGAACCGGACAGGGTTAGAGCCAGATATGATGATTTCAACAATTTCAGGCGCGGGCTGCTTGCGCTCAAGCACGCTCATATACACAGTTATCACGCATTTGGGCCAACGAACCTAGTCGACGTCGATGAGCTGATGCCCGTGAGGTTCAGCCCGGTGCGTGGGTTTGCCATATTTGCCGGATTTATCGGCCTGGTGATGTTCTGGGTGATGTGCATTACCACATCAGATATATACAGCCTGGTCGTCGGCGGCAAGCCGCCGATATCGAATGTGCCGTTCGTTATTCCCGCTTATGAAGGCACGATTTTATCCGCGGCAGTTATTGGGTTCGCTGTCGCTCTTGTGATTGCAGCGATAGGATTTCATCAACCGCCGGCTGATTACGACCCACATTTCAGCGAGGACAGCTACGGGGTAGAGGTTTTATGCAGACTTGAAGAGAGGACCCATATAATGGACCTGCTCAGAAATACAGGCGCGGTGGAAGTTCATGAGGTATAGCGCGCACCTCAGAGCCGTCGATGACAATCTGAAACTCTCGGCTTGGGTGGTGCTGATCTCAGTTGCGCTGATATTAATTGGCGCGGCGGGGCTCGCGGTCGGCTTCGCTCTCTCAGCTCATGAGACATGGGCATGGCTCCTGATCGACTTTGTTATTTTCAGCGGCATCGCCAACGGAATGCTCGCCTGGGCTGTTGCGTTCAGGATAGGACAGGCGCGATGGACTCCGGCAATAAACCGGATCGCGCACTCGGCGATAGCATTCATACCGTTTCTGGCCGTGGTGCTGATAGCGCTGCTGGCGGGAGTTGCGGGGTGGGTGCCCTGGATAGCGCACCCCGTAAGGACAAAGCTCACGTGGCTGAACTGGCCGGCGTTCGTAACCCGCGATTTCCTTTCGCTGGCGGTGCTGTGGATACTGTTCTTCATCCTGGTGAGATGGAGCCTTAATGCCGATGAAAAAGCACGGCGGGGAGAAGATATCACTGAATCGGATCATCACAGGCTCAATTCGATTGCCCTGGCCTGCGCGATGATCTATTCGATCTCGGTAACTATCATCGGCTGGGATTTTATAATGTCGCTCGCGCCAAGATGGGTGAGCACGATGTTCGGGCCTTACTACTTCACCAGCGATATGTATGCGGGATTAATGGTGATCATAATTATGTCAGCCTGGCTAGCAAAACCGCTGGGGGTAGAGGAATTTCTGCAGTCACAGCAGTTCAAAGACCTTGGCAACCTGATGCTGGGAATGTCGCTGCTGCTTATGGGATTTTTCTACGCGCAGTATGTGACCATCTGGTATGAGAACCTGCCGGATGAATCACCGTTTCTCATTATCAGGTATCTTAGAGGCCCATGGTCTTATATAGGCTGGGCGGCTTTTATCATCGAATATGGAGCGCCGTTTCTGCTGCTGCAGAGCAGATATTTGAAAATGCATCGAAACCTGCTCTGGCCGGTTGCGGCGCTCGGGCTGGCGGGATTCGCGCTGGAGAGATACCTGCTTATTGGGGCTTCGATCATACAAACACGGACCTTGCTTTTTCCCGCGGCTTTGCCGGCTATATTCGGGTTCGCGGGAGTTTTCACACTCCTGGTGAGCGCGTTTCTCAAGCGATATTCTCCTATATCAAAAGCCGATGAGGCTTTGCGCAAGGTATACAGGGAAATCGAAAAGGTGGAAACATTTTGAACCAGCAAGGCGGCTCACAACCCGGAGGCGGACGCTCGGAAAGGACACCGGGAGAAGTAGCGCTCCTGGCAATAGCCGCAATCGCGTTGTGGCTGGGACGCATGTTCGGAGGTGAGGTCAGCGAGGAGTTCGGCAGGCCTATAATTCCGCGCTGGATAAAAAGAGCGGTGATACTGGGAATCGGCATAATACTGTTATTTGCCGCGATTGTATGCATGCGTTTTTGGACTCCGCCCGCTCCGGCTCAGCCGATTCCTTTCAGCCATCGCATTCATGTGACCACAAAGAAACTGAGCTGCATGTTCTGCCACCCAAACCCGGATCGATCGTCCAATGCGGGGCTACCGCCGGTGGAGAAATGCATGCTCTGTCACAGCCGGATAGCTACGAATTTCCATCCCATCAGGCAGGTTGTAGATCATTATCGACGAGGGGAATCGATCCATTGGGTGAGAGTTTATTATCTTCCCGATTTCGTTCGGTTCAACCACCAGTGTCACTGGGCAGGTGGACACGATTGCGGCGAATGCCATGGGAACGTCGCGCAGATGGACAGAGTGGGCTGTGCTAACAGGATCGATATGAACTTCTGCGTGACATGCCACTGGCGCAACGGCGTTACGGATAACTGCTTCGCATGCCACTACTAATGAGTTTCGCATAATGATGTGACGTACTGGCGGGTCAGATCGAGCACGAAAACTTCTGCCAGGTTGCCACTACATTACCTGAAACTCAGTAATGATCGCATTGAACGCGCGAGGAAAGTATGGGAAAAGCTAACTATTGGAAAAGTGAATACAGCGCAGCCAAGACATGGATGATCAGCGGAGCCGTATGGATGGTAATAGGCACGCTCGCGGGCCTCGGGAGTGCGATCCACCTTGTTGCGCCCGATTTTTTCGCGAATATCCCGTGGCTGGAGTTCGGCCGCATCCGACCGGTGCACGTAAACACGGTCCTGTTCGGCTTTGTTAACTCCATGCTGGTTGGAGTGTGCCTCTACATATTACCTACAGTGCTCAGAACCAAGCTTTACAGCGAAGCAATGGCTAACATCGCCGCCGTGTTTTACAACATTGCGATTATTCTCGGTAACTCAGCTTTGCTTGCCGGAATGACTCAGGGACGCGAGTATGCTGAGTATATATTTCCCTCGGATGTACTCATCGTGATCACGTTTCTGCTGCTCATTATAGACAGCATAATGACGATTGTCCGCCGTGTAGAACCGCTGATGTATATTTCTGCCTGGTATATCGTGGGCGCTTTTATATGGACAGCCATTTCATATTTCGTCGGAAATGTTATGTGGCATCCGGCTACGGGGGCTGAGAGAGGAATAATCGACGCTATATACATGTGGCTCTATGGGCACAATATATTCGGTTTGCTTGTGACGCCGTTGGCTGTCGCGATAGGGTATTACATGTTCCCACGCATCGTAGGCGCGCCGCTCTACAGCCAGCTTCTCGGCATCATCGGATTCTGGACACTGCTAGCCTTTTACGCGCACATCGGCGGACATCATCTTCTCCAGGCTCCGATTCCGACATGGCTCAAAACGGTTTCGGAGATCGATAGCTTTGCTATGGTAATACCGGTCGCGGTCGTGTTAGTTAACTGGTGGTATACCGCACGCGGTCGATTTCATCTTATGTTATCAAACGCTCCCGGTAAGCTCATGCTTGTGGGAAGTATCTGGTATGCGATCGTCTGCATTCAAGGTCCTATACAATCGCTCGCCTGGGTCCAACGCATCACTCACTTCAATAACTGGGTGATCGGCCATTCGCATATAGCAGTCCTTGGTTTTACGGGATTTATCGCGCTCGGGGGAATGTACTACGTGCTGCCTTATGTATCAGGTCGAAAGGTCTACAGCGAAAAGCTGATAAATACACAATACTGGTTAGTGCTGGCTGGGCTGCTGGGGTTCTTCTTTTTCCTTACGGCTATAGGCCTTATCGGAGGCCAGGATTGGGACAACGGCGAAACGGTTTACCGCACGGTACCACTTATGAAACCATATATGGTGGGAAGGCTTGCTTCGGGAATCGCTATCATCATTGGCGCTTTTATCGGGCTTTATAACGTGATTATGACTTTTCTCAAAGGAGAGCCGGTTAAGCCATGAAGGTAACGGACGGCATTATCATAATCGGAAGCGCTTGCGTGGTGCTGGCGGCAACCTTTTCGACCGTTTTTTGGCCGGGAATCACCATCGGCGACCCCAAATCCGCTCAATTCAGGCCCATTCATGCCCTGGAAGATAAGGGCAGGCATAAATATATCGACAACGGCTGCTTATATTGCCATTCACAGTATATCCGTCCGCAGGACTGGGGAATCGGCGCCGAGCGGATTGCCCAGGCCGGTGATTACCACGATCAACAGCCTAATCTGCTTGGTTCGGAAAGGACAGGACCCGATCTCTCGCAAGAAGGTGGAGAACACCCGGATGATTGGCAATATGCTCACTTCATAAACCCACGCACCGTGCGGCCAAGGTCGCTTATGCCACGTTTCGAGTATGTGGGCAGAAGCGACATCCGCGCTCTTATCGCTTATGTTCAAAGCCTTGGCCGGAAAAACGCGGATATCCGTGTCGCTCATCAGCGCAGGTGGAAAATCGCGTCGGTCAGAGCATATAGAAGCGGTCCCGATGCAAACATTCTGTGGCTGCATTCGCGAGTTCCGCCGGAATGGAGACCGATGCCCACCGAGACTGCAGTTACGCATGCGTCAGTTCTGCGAGGTGAAAAAGTTTATCAGGACTACTGCGTGGGCTGCCATGGGCCAGTCGGTGATGGCAACGGCCCCGCGGCGCCTTATCTGATACCGCCTCCATTGAACTTCACAACCCTCAGACGCCATCTTATCGACAACAGATACATCGGCGGGATTCTATATTACCAGATCATGAACGGCATAACCGGCACGGCGATGCCTTATTTCAAGAAGGATCTGGAGTCAGCGAAGATATGGGATGTGGGCAATTATGTCGAGCAGTATTTCATCAACCACGATGACGCTCGATACCGGACCGATGGAATACCTCCTGCCTATGAAGGCCGGCAGGCGCCTCCCGTTACCCCGACACCAAAGCCAGGGCCAGTGGGTAATGAAGGAGCCGTCAGATGATATATATGGCTGTATGGATCGGAAATGCATTGATCGGGGTGACACTTTTTTCTCTGGCGTTTGTTTGGGGGGTAAGAGCGGGGCAATTCAGGAACCTGGAGCGGGGTCGATTTATTCCTTTGAGGGGTAATGATGATATTGAGGCAAGACGCACAGCCGCATCGAAAAATACGGCAGATAAGATAGCGCTGGCGTTCGTGCTGCTGATTGTGGTTGTAATGCTGCTGGCGACTCTGGTTATGGGATACAGGAGTGCGCATCATGGAACTCGTTGTGCCGTTTTTGGTCTACATCATAGCGATTCTTGCGATAGTTTCAGGGCTGGGGCTGGTTATCTGGTGGATAATCGGGCTCTACTGGATGCATAGTCGTGGGAAAGAGCATGAACTGCAGGAAGTGACTGTTCCCGCCAACATCAAGGAAAAGTTTACTGGAATACCGCTCGTGCTGATCATCCTTATGATCTTTACGGGAATAACGATGGTAACATACGTGCTCACGGTTTGGCAGACGGGGGTGAGTTATTAGATGGAACAGGAAATTTTTGATCACAGGCATCCCGAAGTGCCCAGAAGGATCCATTTAGAGATCCCCGAGCATGAACAAAGGCTCGAAATAAGCCGGTGGTGGGTGGGTGGCTTCCTCTCGCCAATACTGGCAGTGCTGTTTACCATATTTTGGGTATTTATGTCTTACTGGTTGATCGGATGGAGGTCGAGAGACTGGGAATTCGGCACCGTGCCTTATGTTCCGGGGCAATCTTATTTCACATCCTACGGATCAACAGGCGGGAAAGTACCGGACCAGGTAGAAATGCCTCCGGCTGTAAAGGGTCGAATGATGCATGGCATGTAGAACGACAATCGGAGCGATTTTATTAAGCGTTGTAGCAATGGCTTGCGCTTCGTGCGGGCCGCGGATGATCGTTCAGCCGTCGATACAACCCTATGAGAGGCGGATGCCTATGAACCCGCCGGGCAACGTGCCCACCCGGGGCCGCCTGGTAACGCTCACCATATTGGCATCCAGAACCGCCACAAATCCTGTCCCGGCGACCCGGGATAATATCGACCTGGGACGGATATACTACGGTTATTACTGCCTGATGTGCCACGGGGAACGCGGCGACGGCAATGGTCCCGTGGGCCAGTCCTACGTGCCCAAGCCGACCGATCTCGCCTCACCCGTTGTGGCAAGCATGACCGACGGGCAGCTCTATCTGCGAATGCTGACCGGGGTCGGGCATGATCCGGTGCTGTTAAAGACGGTAGCTCCCGATTATCGCTGGCAGCTGGTTCGCTACGTTCGCACTTTCGCCAGGAAACCGCCTGCAAAACCTACTCCAATGATGGGACCGACCAAACTCATCCCTCCGCCGATGCCGAAGACTCCCGCGCCTCGTGTCACTCTACCCTGACCATTGTAAGCATAGTAAAAATAATCAGCCATAACCCCTTGACATTTTACTAATGCGATGTACTAATACTGATTAATACCAACCGAACAAGCGCCGGAGCAAGTCAGGGGCGGCGTGTTCGAGAGCTATAGAGAGAGTGGATACGAAAGGAGTCGAAAGATGGGAAAGTTAATTCTGCTTGCACTGTGTTTAATCGTTGTCTGCGTGTCCGTGGCAGGGCCCGCCTCGGCCACTTACGATAAGCGGATCGACATCGTAACGTTCTGCTGCCCATGTACAACGGATAAACACCTGTGTCAGCCGCAGTTCGATGCGCTCAACTGGCAAAGCGTAAACGGTCACATTCTGGCAATGGGATCGGATGCTCATTACGATGAAATCCATGCAAACGGCAACTTCCTCGCCGTATACTACAACAGCCTCAATGACAATTGGTCGACAATGACAGCTACCCAAAAAGCCGATCAGATTCAGAGCTGGTGTAATACACAATTCCCGAGTGTGATGCCGACATGGCTCGTGCTGAACGAGATATCAGCTGGAACCTGGCCTGGTAACGCGACCTACAGGCAGTGGGTGATCGATGTGGTAAGCCGCCTGAAGAACACTTACGGCCACAGAGTCGTTATCTGCTCCCCGTTTGCGACGCCAGGCGCGAATGATTCGAGCTGGCAATCTCTGGCGGATGTATCCGAAGCAATCGGGATCGAGTGCTACCTTACCGGGCAGGATATAAACGCAAGCGGTAATTCAGTGTCCTGGTGCCAGACGCAATATCAAAACTCGAAGAACGCTTACATTGCCAGGGGAGTGTCATCAGCAAAGCTCTTCCTGGTCGAAAACTTTGCCAACACAGTGACGAACACTGCATGGGGACGATCAGGAGTGTCGTATGCGGGTTGGGATAACGCGATCAGAACGCGCTCACAAGCCGCTCATAATGTCGGGTTCACAGGGTTTGTCAGTTATGCATGGAGCGGCAACGATATGCTCGTATCCGATACCGACCTGATCCATTTCGAGCAGACCTATGCTTCTCAGCCTCTTCCCTGATAAAGGCTTCACCGTAGAATAAGCCCTGGTTCACAAATGCTCGACACCCCTGAAGTGAGCTGGGGCTCCTCAATATACTCCGGACCCATCTGCCTTACACTGCTTGTTTGTTCGCCATGCCTGACGGGAACACTAACTATGAAGATAGTTGCATAGCAGGAGGCACGACTATGAAGTTCCGTGTCACTTTGATATCTACACTCGCGCTTGTCGTTATTGCCGCGACTGCATATTCGCAGGTAATGCCGGCTCCGGCGGGTATCGGAATGGGTCCGGCGCCTATGTTATCCAGGCTCACCGGCGCACAGTTCGACAGAGAGTACGTGGTTAGTATGTTCCAGCTAAACAGCGACATAATCGCTCTGACAAACCAGGGCGCTACAAGGCTCACGAGCAGTGACGTCAAAAGCCTGTCCAGTAAGATCCGTGGGGAACAGATGGACAAGAACCAGAAGCTCACCACCTGGGCACGGCAGATGGGAGTTACCATGCCACCGGTCAACTACGCCCGCATCCAGGGTGTTTTGAGCAGGCTCTCCACGTATAGCGGACATGCTTATGATGTCCAGTATACAAGAGCTCTGATTACATTACTCCAGCAGAGCAGACGGGCATCGCTCCTGGCGCCGAACAGATCGATAATGCCGCAGATAAAGAACCAGGCTCTGATTACGGTAAAAGCTACCGGCAATGAGATTACCGCGCTCCAGCGCTGGCTGGCACAGCATCCGTAGTCGAGAGCATTTGGTACCAATCTACAATCTGTTCCCTTCTCTTCACAGGAGAAGGGAACAACCTCTCTTCATTCTGGTTTCTCATCCCCATTGTCAAGGGTAAGCCAAGATAATTGTAGCGCACGGGGAGGGAGAAACTGATGGATTATCCACGCCGAAGCCTGCCGCGCGTGGCGCGCGTTCTGCAGTATATGCCTGATGAGCACATTGAAGACATCCGTAGCCATATAATTCAAAAATTCAAAGACAGTGACTTATTAAAAAATGTCCAAGGTAAGCGAGTAGGAATTACCGCAGGCGACCGCGGGATAGGCGGTCATCATGAGATCCTGCACGCGGTGATCGATGCTGTAAAGGACGCGGGCGGAGAGCCATTTCTTTTTAATGCGATGGGGAGCCACGGCAGCGGTGACGCGGAAGGCCAGCGCGAGATTCTCAGGCGCTATGGGATCACCGAAGAGGAGTTGGGGGTTCCGATAGAGTGCACGATGGAAACGGCGCTGCTCGGGACCACAGACGATGGTGTCGAGGTTCACTTCAATAAAGCAGCTAACGATGCCGACGCTTCTATTATCATAAGCCAGGAGTCGGTGCATCCGGTATTGACCGAAGGGATTGCTTCAGGTCTTATGAAGATGATCACCATCGGATGCGGGAGCAGGATCGGAGCTGCGTGGGCGCATTCGCACGGGCTAGCGGAGCAGGTGCGCAAGATTCCTAAAGTCGCAATCCCCAACTCCAACATAGTTGCGGGAGTCGCAGTGGTGCAGAACAGCCTGGAAAAGCCTCATACCATCGAGGTCGTGCCACCGGATAAATTCGAGGAAGCGGATGAGCGTCTCCTTCTGCTGCAAAAGAGCCTTATGCGCGTAATTCCGTTCGACCACCTGCACGTGCTAGTGGTCGATAGAATCGGCAAGAACATCACCGGCTCGGGGATGGACCCGAACGTGATTGGGTTCTGGCGAATTAAAGGTGGGCCTCATACACCTGATTTCAGGAGGATCGTGGCGCTTGATCTTACCGATCAAAGCCTGGGCAATGGGATCGGGGTCGGCCTCGCGGATTTCACCACCGAAAAATTCGTCAGCAAATACGATTGGAAAGCCTGCTATATTAACCTTCTCACAGGGCGCGACCCAAGTGGCCGCCTTATCGAGGGTCAGCTTCCACTTGCCCTAAAGGACGATCGCGAAGCAATGGAGGTCGCGCTGTATTCGGCTATGCCTGAAGGCTCGAAGGAAGAACCGCGCCTGGTGCGGATACGCTCTACCCGCAAACTTGACCTGATGTATATCTCGGAAGCGCTGCTGCCGGAAGCAAAGCAGGACCCCAGCGCGAAAATCCTCGATGAACCTCACGAAATGCCATTCGACAGCGAAGGCAACGCTATATGGGAGGGAGACAGTGGCGATTGAAAGCAGACCAAAAATAGATGTTGCGCCGGAAACAAAAGACGACGCAGCGCACACCCGAACATCGGGAATGGAAATGCTCAGCCTTAAAAGTAAGGCAGCTAAGGGGGAAGTCACCGGCGCAAAGCTGCATGAAGCTTTTGAAGCGGTAATAGAGCTAGAACAGGACCTGCACGATATGATTAAAGGTGAGGTTCGGTTCGATGACGGCAGCCGTGGGCTCTATTCCACCGATGGCTCGAACTACCGCCAGATTCCGATCGGCGTGGTGATCCCCAGAGATGAGGAAGATGTAGTCAACACCATCATCGCCTGCCACAGGTACGGCGCTCCTGTCCTTCCACGCGCGGGCGGCACATCGCTGGCTGGGCAGTGCACCAATGTCGCAGTGGTAATCGATTTCTCCAAATATATGCGCGAGATTCTGGAATTAGACCCAGAGAATAAGCGCGCGGTCGTTCAACCCGGATGCGTTCTCGATCACCTGCGCAAGACCGCCGAGCAGCATCATCTCACATTCGCCCCCGACCCCGCCACCCATAACCACAACTGCCTCGGCGGAATGATCGTGAACAACTCCTGCGGCATCCATTCGGTGATGGGCGGCAAGACCGTGGACAACATCATCGAAATGAAGATCGTCACCTACGACGGCATCAGGATGCGCGTCGGCAAGACTTCGGAAGAGGAGCTGGAGCAGATCATCAACGAGGGAGGCAGGCGCGGTGAGATTTATGCGGCGATGAAGAATATCAGAGATAAATACGCCGACCTCATTCGCGAACGCTACCCGAAGATCCCGCGAAGGGTATCGGGTTATAACCTCGATCAGCTCCTGCCGGAAAATGGCTTCGATGTCGCAAAAGCGCTCGTCGGCACCGAGGGGACATGCGTTACGGTCCTCGAAGCCACCTGCCGACTTGTTTACAGCCCTCCAGTGCGATCACTCCTGATTCTTGGCTATCCGGATGTATTCAGCGCTGCGGACCATGTAATGGAGGTACTCGACGCAGGCCCAGTCGCTCTCGAAGGCATTGACGACCGGCTCATCTCTGATATGAAGAAGAAAAAATTGCACCCGGAGGACATAGAGCTCGTGCCACCGGGTAACGGCTGGTTGATGGTCGAGTTCGGTGGTGAAAGCAAAGAGGAAGCCGATGGTAAATCAAAACGCCTGATGGAAACCCTGAAAAAAGCTGATAATCCGCCGAGCATGAAGCTCTTCGATAATCCAAAAGAAGAGAAAATGGTGTGGCAGATCAGGGAATCAGGGCTCGGGGCTACAGCGAATGTACCTGGCCAGCCACTCACATGGGAAGGCTGGGAAGATTCGGCGGTCCCACCGGAAAAAGCCGGCGATTATCTGCGCGAACTGCGGAAGCTGCTGGATAAACACGGCTATGGATGCGACCTCTATGGCCACTTCGGCCAGGGCTGCATACACACCCGCATCGACTTCGATTTCGTCAATGAAAAAGGAATCGAAAATTACCGCAAATTCATGGATGAAGCGACCGACCTGGTGCTGAGTTTCGGCGGATCGCTTTCAGGTGAACACGGCGACGGGCAATCTAGGGCGCAGTTCCTGCCGAGGATGTTCGGTGATGAGCTCGTACAGGCATTTCGGGAGTTTAAATATGCGTGGGACCCCGAGGGAAAGATGAACCCGGGGAAGGTCGTCGATCCATATCGTGTCGATCAGAACCTGCGCTTGGGCACGGATTATAACCCTCCGCAGCTCAACACCTATTTCAAATTCCCCGATGACCGTTTCAGCTTCAGCAGGGCAGCGCTGAGGTGCGTGGGAGTGGGCGAGTGCCGCAGGATGGAAGGCGGAGTGATGTGCCCGAGCTTTATGGTCACTCAAGAAGAAAAGGACTCCACCCGCGGACGCGCGAGGCTTCTCTTCGAGATGCTGCAGGGTGACGCGATCAAGAACGGCTGGAAGGACGAAGCGGTGTGGAGCTCACTCGACCTGTGCCTGGCGTGCAAGGGCTGCAAGGGTGATTGCCCGGTTAACGTCGATATGGCGACGTATAAGGCGGAGTTCTTCTCGCATTATTATGAAGGCAAGATGCGACCGCTCAATATGTACGCCTTCGGTATGATCTTCAAATGGGCGCGTCTCGCAGCGCTGATGCCGGGGATAGCAAATCTTGTTACGCATGCGCCTGTAATAAGCTCGATTTTCAAAAAGATTCTGATGGTTCATCCTGACCGGGAGATACCACAGTTTGCGCCGGAGACATTCCAGAGCTGGTTTGCGAAACGACGGGTGTATAACGAGGGAAAGACGAAAGTCCTCCTGTGGCCGGACACATTCAATAACTTCTTCTTCCCCGAGACAGCCAAGGCTGCGGTGAAGGT
>Ga0123519_10001894_pt1 | contig 35595 bp, 23 predicted proteins | sample YelNatPaOPRAMG02_FD_87396 | JGI IMG/M metagenome (GOLD analysis project Ga0123519, IMG submission 87396) | Hot spring microbial communities from Yellowstone National Park - Yellowstone National Park OP-RAMG-02 (version 2) | ecosystem: Environmental > Aquatic > Thermal springs > Hot (42-90C) ... | reverse complement strand
GCCATCGGCTCCGGCATAGCAAGATGCAAGGGCAAACCCATCGGCGCAACCAGGATAGCTTAACGCCAAAGGGGACACATTCCCTTTGCAGTTATGGGGACACTTTCGCGTTGCTTAAACAGGGGTTTGGCATAAATGTTTAGTCCACTTGACAGAAAAATTACAAGCCGGCTAGAATCAATTGGTAGGTAAATAGCAACACATCAAAGTACCAGGGTTTTGGCGATGGGGGGTGCCATACGCCAAAGCCCTTGTTGTGCTGTACGCGGACGCCATGACGCGAGAGCCGCAATAAATTTCTGGTGAAACCATGAGCCTGGAAAAGATAGTTGAGTTTGCTTGCCGACACAAGCAGTTTCGAGACCTGCTGGGTCTTGTGCAGGATGGTGAGCGATCCATCCAGATAGACGGGCTTACGCCGTCCGCCAAAGCTTTGCTTTTGGCAGCTTTATTCCGAAACACACAGCGCACGCTGTTTGTAATAACCTATACTCAGGAGCAAGCCGAACGTATTGTCGAGGACATTCCTCATTATGGGATCCCAAAGGATAAGGTCGCTTATCTTCCGCCCAGTGACACACTAATTTACGAAGAAGGACCTCCCGACTACAGCGTTATCGGCGAGCGGCTAAGTGTGCTTCACGCGCTCGCCTCTGGCAAAGTCGTTATAGCCGTGACTCCTATAAATGCTGCGCTCCGGAGAACTATGCCGCGCGAGAGCCTGCTCCGGTCCTACGCATCGGTAAGAGTGGGAGACCAAATAGATATCGACCGATTTGCTGCTCTATTGGCAGAGATGGGCTATGAACATACAGACGTAGTGGACCGGCACGGAGAGTTCGCAAAGCGCGGGGGTCTGGTAGACGTATATGCATCTAACGAAGAGGATCCCCTGCGGATAGAGCTATTTGGGGATGAAGTGGAATCGATTAGGCACTTCGATTCTGCGTCTCAGCGATCAATCGACAAGATTCCTTCGGCTGAAATACTACCCGCGCGGGAGGTACTACTAGATGCAGATAACCGCGTCCGCGCTGCAGAACAAATAAGGCGCGAGCTGGAAGCACAAGCCCAAAGCCTTGAAGCTAAGGGTGAACAAGAAGCAGCTCATCGCCTCAGAGAGAAAGTTGAAGACGATATTTTGCGCATCGAGTCTGGTGCATATTTTGACGAAATAGAGTTCTATTTGCCGTATCTGCATCCTCAGGAGTGCTCAGCATTTGATTACCTTCCTGCTGAATGCATTATCGTGCTTGACGAGCCGATGCAGATTAAGTCTCATTGGGAACAACAAGAAGAGCAGATAGTTGAAACCTTGATCAACAGGGCAAGCCGAGGTGCGATTCTTGCCAGTCAGGAACGCCAGCACGTGCCGTTTGAACAGACAATTAAGCGGGCAATTTCCACATATCAAACACTGATCTTTTCCCTACTGTCCCGATCAACTGCCTGGGCAAAAGCAGAAAAAACAATCCAGGTAACCTCTTCGCCCACCGATACTTTCGCCGGTCATATCGGAGCGGCTATGGACCAGATCAAAACTTGGGCGGCAAATGGACTCAATGTGGTGATTGCCACGGCACAGGATGCCCGCATGTTGGAAATACTTGCAGAGTATGGAGTATCTGCGGTCAGGCTGGAAGACGAAGAACCAAATCTACTTCTGGTAGATGAGCAGCGGCACTACGGTTTAATGCCAGTGTTTGTTGCCCACTCGCCATTGAGGATGGGCTATAAACTCGAAGATGCGCTATTGGTTGTGCATACAGACACCGAGATCTTTGGAATGCCGAGGCTCGCACGCGTCCGTAAGCGCTCTCACGAAGGGATTCCGATCTCAAGCGTTCTCGACCTAAAGGAAGGCGATTATGTAGTACACGTAAACCACGGAATAGGTTACTACCGCGGTATCCACAAGATGGAGAACAACGGCGTGGAACGCGAATACCTGCTTATAGAATATGCACACGGCGACAAGCTCTATGTGCCAACCGACCAGATTGACCGCGTGCAGAAATATATCGGCGGTGAGGGCACGCCACCGGTTATTCATAGGCTTGGCGGAAGTGAATGGGCTAGAACCACGAAGCGTGTCTCTAAGGCTGTGGAAGAACTAGCTAAGGAGTTGGTAGAGCTTTACGCTTGGCGCCAGGCTTTGGAAGGACACGCTTTCAGTCCGGACACGCCCTGGCAACAGGAGTTGGAATCTTCTTTTCCATACGAAGAGACACCCGATCAGCTACAAGCTATTCAAGACGTCAAACGAGATCTGGAAAGTCCCCGGGCAATGGACAGACTGCTCTGCGGCGACGTTGGTTATGGCAAGACGGAGGTTGCGATCAGGGCAGCTTTCAAAGTGGTGTGCGATGGCAGGCAAGTAGCGGTTCTCTGCCCTACAACCGTTCTAGCCCAGCAACATTTCAACACATTCAGCGAGCGCCTTGCTGCGTTCCCTATAAAGATTGAGATGCTTTCACGTTTCCGATCACGAGCAGAACAGAAAGAGATCATTGAAGGACTCAAGTACGGAACCATAGACATCGTGATCGGTACTCATCGATTGCTCTCGAACGATGTGCAGTTCAGAGATCTAGGGCTACTTGTGATCGACGAGGAACAACGGTTCGGGGTGCGACATAAAGAGAAGCTCAAGATGATGAAAAAAACCGTGGATACATTGACGATGACCGCTACCCCAATTCCTAGGACACTGCACATGTCGCTGTCTGGTATCCGTGACATGAGCATCATAAACGATCCCCCAGAGGGACGCATGCCCATAAAGACTTTTGTCAAGGAAGCGGACCCAGACACTATTCGTCAGGCTATAATCCGCGAGATAGACCGCGGCGGACAGGTGTTCTTCGTACACAATCGGGTTGAAAACATAGGACACATAGCGGACCAAGTGCAAAAACTAGTCCCTTACGCGCGAGTAGATATAGCTCACGGTCAAATGCCGGAAGCTGAACTTGAAAAAGTGATGATGGATTTCTATGAGCACAAATTCGATGTACTTGTGTGTACAACAATCATCGAGAGCGGTTTGGATATCCCAAATGCAAACACTATTATCATAAATGAGGCGGATAAGCTGGGACTCGCCCAACTCTACCAGCTACGTGGACGAGTAGGACGCTCCGACCGTCAAGCTTACGCCTATCTGCTATATAAGCCGGACAAAGTGATCTCGGAGGTTGCAGAAAAGCGCCTGGACGCTATTCGAGAGTTTACGGAGTTGGGAAGCGGTTTTCGAATCGCGCTGCGCGATCTGGAAATCCGAGGTGCTGGAAATCTGCTGGGTCCAGAGCAGAGTGGACAGATGGCGGCAGTTGGGTTTGACTTGTATTGTCAACTGCTTGCTAGAGCGGTGGCTGAGGTCAAAGGAGAGGAGGTCGAAGAATTCGAGCTTCCGCCTGTTGACTTACCGATTGACGCGTATATTCCTCAGGACTACATGCCGAACGAGGCTCACCGGATACTGTTCTACAAGAAGATGGCTGCTGTCAAGTCTGTGGATGAACTTCAAGCAGTGCAGGACGAACTGGAGGACCGGTTCGGAGATCCGCCGCGCGCAGTCTGGAACATGCTGGCTATCATTCGACTGCGGTTGAGGTGTCGAGAACTCGGCATTGAATCAATATCGCCTTTCCGCAATCAAATTCGGATCAACTTCGGTCCGGGCGTGCGCTTGGACTTGGATATCCGTAAGGAGCTTGCTAAGGCCTATCCGCGGCACTATTGGGAGGCGGATAGGCTTGTAGTCAATCCCTCTTCCCCGAGAATACTCTCGGAAGTAGAAGATATGATCGAGGTGCTGGCCCAGGCGTTTAGGCGGATGAAGACGAAGTGGGCCGGGGTGTAGGCGGCTGTTGACATCGCGGCGAATCGCGGCATATACTTTGCCTGTGGATTACGGGATGACGCCCGATTTTACGGGTCTCTTGGGGCGGGAGATGAATAAACACGATGGATGAAATCGAAACGCGGCTCAAGGCGGCTATCGAGGATGCTAGGAACTTGAAAACCACTCCCCCGAGCGAGGCAGCCACCTGCCTATGGGTGATCGGGCCGCTCTTAGAGGCTGCAGGCTATGCCAAGTACGAGATCTTGCCTCAGGGTTCCACGCCGGGTGGAGGAACCCCGGACTACACCATACTGCCGGACACCGAATGGACCTGGTACCTGGAAGCGAAAACGTGGGACAAGAACCTGGAGAACGGCGCGGATGCCGTGCAGGCTCTGAACTACGCGAACGCGCAGGGCCGTAGATGGGTCGTGCTCTCCAACGGCAGGCAATGGCTGCTATTCGACAACCACCTGGTTGGGGTAGAAGCTCCACAACGTTTGGTGGTACAATCGGCGCTGGAGGACGAGGACTTCCTTGAGTTCATGAAAGCTCTGTCCAAACCCTCCGTGATCACGGGTAATCTCGAGCAGTACGTAGTTCGGTCCCGGGTGAAACTGGCGCTGGATCAGCAGCTTCGCGATCAGAACAGCGATGTTATCAAATCGATCACCGGCATCTTGAAGAACAAGGTCGGCATTCAAGGCGTGCAGCCGTCGCACGTGGCAGACTATTTCCGCCCACCGAAGAAGCAGACCACGACGGAACCGTCTATAGTAGCTCCTACGCCTGATGAAGAGACGCCCCCAGAAAAGAACACTTTCACCCTGTCTGAGCTATACGAGATTCGGAAACGGCTGGCTGGCACGCAACCCGCGGAAGTCTTTTTCCCTGACGGATCGAATGCGGACGTCCGGTACTGGCGTGACATAGCTGAACAGGTCGTTAGATGGTTCGCTGAGCGCGATAGGCTGCCCGAACTGCCGTTCGAAGGTTTCCAGCACGGAAAGCGCTGGTTCCTGGCTGCAGAACCGTTTCACAAGAACGGAGAGAAGATGCTTGCACCAGCGCACGTCGACACTGGGATAGTGTCGGTTTACGTTGAGACGTATCACAGCGCCGACAACATAGTTCGTCATCTGGAATCCCTCTGCCAAGCCGTCGGCGAGCCGCCAGACGGGTTCAGGGTCAAGTTCAGCAGGCCGCCGGCGGTGGAACGCAATCCGCAGAGCTAAGGTGGTCTGAAACGTGATACTGTGGATTACTTACTAAGAAAGACCACGCGACTGATGCCCGACGTAGATTAGGAGGCGGTAGATGCAGGAAAATCAACTTCGTGCCTGCAAAGCTTATGAGACCGACAATGAGTATTCACTAGCCGAAAGTCTGATCCCGGGTTTCGAGCCATACTGTAAGACCGACCAGGTTGTTCTTTACTGCGGCGATTGCGTCGAATTACTTGCCGCCATGCCGTCGGAAACCTTTGATATGGTTTTCGCCGACCCGCCATATATGCTTTCTAACGGCGGTATCACATGCCATGCTGGGCAAATGGTTTCGGTAAACAAGGGGGATTGGGATCGGTCGCAGGGCGTTGAAAGGGATCACGAGTTTGTAATGGAATGGTTATCAGCATGTCGGCGTGTCATGAAGCCAGATGCTACGATATGGGTATCAGGCACACATCACATTATTTACTCCGTCGGTTTCGCAATGCAAAAGCTAGGATTTCGTATACTTAACGACATTGTCTGGTACAAGATTAACCCTCCCCCAAATCTAAGTTGCAGGTACTTCACGCACGCCACTGAGATCATACTTTGGGCAGCGCGCGACTCGAACTCAAAACATACGTTTAACTACGAGGAGATGAAAGCAGAAAATAACGCTCCATTCGACGAACCTGGAAAACAGATGAAAAACATATGGGCAATCCCGGCACCAAACCAAACGGAAAAAGAGTTTGGGAAACACCCAACTCAGAAGCCGCTTCGCTTGCTGGAGCGTATCATTAGAGCTAGCACTAGACCTGGTGACTTGATATTGGATCCATTTGTGGGATCAGGCACCACCGGTGTTGCTGCTGTCAAGCTTGGCAGGAAATGCGTGGGCATAGATATATCTGCAGAATATCTCAATACGGCGTGCCAGCGGCTTGCAAAGTGTGAAACTTCGCCAATGCTGTGGGATCCAACAAAGGAGTGGAGGTAATAAGTGACGCCCAGGGATACTAGAACAGGTGACGTTCTGGAGAGGACAATTATACCAGCTTTGCAGCTGGGTGGATATGAATACGAGCGGCAAAAGGTTATCGGAAACCGATTAGGAGCTGGGAAGCACAAAGTTGATCTTCTCGCAACAAAAAACCGAGAGAAGATCCCTGTGTCTCTGAAGTGGCAGCAAGTGTCCGGTACGGCCGAACAGAAAGTTCCGTATGAGATAATTTGTCTTGCCCACAGTATAGCCGAGTCTGGTGGGCGCTTTAAGAAGGCATACCTAGTTCTTGGCGGTCCGGGTTGGAAATTGAGAGACTTCTACGTTAGTGGAGGCTTACAAAAATATCTGGTTGGATGCGATAGTGTTAAAGTCGTCACCTTAGAAGATTTCATAGCAAAAGCCAATAGCGCTAGTCTTTGAACAGATGTTGGTTATGCCTCAATATGACAGACACGATCGGATCCATATCTTCTAGGCGTCATCGAACTTGTTCTTCCAGCCATAGCACAAACCACAAGCGTGAAAATCATCAAAACAGGTAGTATCTAACTTGCGGCCCGCGAAATGCGAATCGCGGATAATGAATAAAAAATCAACTTAGGAGGCTGATTTGGCTAAAGGAGATATCTACCCACCGGAAGTTCGGAGTTTTCGCGACGAAATAACAGGAGCGGTGATTTACCAACTCACCAATCACCTTTGCCATTCCAACCACCTTTATTTCACCCACTCGCCGTATTATGGCCGCGGCACAAAAATGCTTTTTCACTCTGACCGTGCAAATTCGAAGAACTTGTTCGAGCTCGATCTAACAAACCTGCACATCCGACAGCTTACAGACTATTCACCCGAGGATCACGGTATTGAACCATTCTCTGCTTGCGTGAACCCAGTTCGTGACGAGGCGTACTTTTGGACCGGACGGTGGCTGAGAGCTATCGACCTTGTCACCTTGGAAGAGCGCGATATCTGGGAGATGCCTGAAGGCGTGGGTTGCTTGACACCTAGCTGCAGTTCCGATGGCGCCCACATATTTTTCGCAATCAATCCCATAATCACTCAGGGGCTGAGAATTGATCGCCTGACCAACCGTCCATTTTCGAGAGACTATTGCCAGGCCAAACCCCACTGCGCGATACTGCGGATCCCATCTAATGGCGGTAAAGCAGAAGTGGTTTGGGAGGAAGATTGTTGGTTGGGTCATGTGAATACATCACCTCACGACCCAGACTTGCTGACCTTCTGCCACGAAGGTCCTTGGGCTATGATCGATCAGCGCATTTGGGGATTGGACGCAAATACTGGCAGAGTATGGAAAATTCGACCTCAAAAGGAAGGAGAGCTTGTCGGTCACGAATACTGGTTTGCAGACGGCTCGCGGATCGGATATCACGGAAAGAACGCCGAGGGCAAACCAATCTGGGGACATGCGGACCCTATGGGAGCCGATTTTGTCGATATCACACTGCATCGCGGTTCGACTCATTTCCACAGCCTCGATGCGAACCTTGTAGTTGGTGACGGATCTGTGCTGGACCCGTACCTGATGCTTTGGCGTCAGACAGGCGAGGAATATGAAGGGAAGCTTTTAGTACAACATCGGTGTTCCTTTCATGTGCAGCACTTGCACTGCCACCCTGCGTTTGTACCATCTTCGGTGCAGCTCCGGCTTGACGAAGCGAAAGACCAGGCGCATTCTCCGCGATACATCATGTTTACTGCGGATATAGGACCATACGGAAATATCTTCGTGGTAGAGGTTCCGGAGTTCGACTCCCTGCCGCCTGCATAAACCTGACAGCAGAGAAAAGAATTCTAACGCAGGGCAAATGATACTTCGGCAAGTGCGGATTTAGGACTACGCAGCAGCCACGAATCTGAATAGATACGAAGTCGCAACACAGAAGTACATACGCCCAGCTCGCCAACTTTAGAGCACGGATAGTAGCGCACATATCCTGCGCAATCCTCCGTCCGTCTCCAGCCAATACCAACTCCCAACTTGGGCTTATCACCACGCCGAAAAGACGCGCTGAAGACTGGAGCAGTACCAGACCTCCCCGCAAAACTAACTTTTACCTGCGGATTGATGTAACCCGAAAGCGATCTCACCGAAGTTACTCCTGTGAAATCGCCGCCGATATACCTTAAGAACCCATCCGCATCAGTAAACACCCTCGGGGAACTAATGTAGCCCTTGTCCAAAACCAAGCCGTCCCACGATAAGCGACCTAAAATCCCTTCAACACAGAGCTTTGTACGCCATTTGGCTGTCTCGAGTGTGGCGGCAGCATCAATGCACCAACCGTGACCGAACGATCTGCCCAAATCCGAATCTGAATACAATCGCGCCGCAGATCCTGCAAACTCATCACCCGACACAAAACCATCCACTGCTAGCTCTTCAAAGCTGTTCGAAATGAGTTGCCTTAGGTCGACTTCCACATCAACGAGCGTCGATCCGACGCGAACGGGGAAACGGCGCCCCAACCCAAGCCACTGTACGCTAATCTTCCGATACTGAGCTCGTGGCAAATATACTGTTTTGAGGGAATAACCGGAGTGAAGGTCGATCCAAAGCTGGGCCGCGTCCGCATTTCCGGCATAGCTATCGACCCATCCAGTACCTGCACCGAACTTCCAACCACCCACGTCTACCTGCAACCAACCAGCTCCGGTTATTACAGCAAAACCCGACTTGCCTTTGAACAAACGAGGGGGTTTTGAGTAGTCCGTCACATCCCAAACGGAATCTATATTGTTTTCCCCACGCAGAGCACTCCCCGCACTAACCTCCACTCTTGAACCGCTTGCGCCATCTTTCGTAAAGACATCAAAGACCGGGTCCTCTTGGGCATCAGGTATATGGAAACTCGCAGCCTCAACTAATGGAATGGGGAAAACACCGGCAAAGAAGAATGCCACCCATAGCGTGTGGCAAACACTACAACTCCTTGTCACAAATGGCTCCTCTGACAAGCAGTACTTTGGTTAAGAAGGAATGGGGGACCGCCTTGACAGCGGTCCCCACCAAATTGGCACTAGAATGTGAATTGCTTAACTGTACCGTCCGTAAAGGTAACGCGGATTGCGTTTTGTGGGAAAGTCAGAGTGGCAACCTTAGTACCATCGACAGTCATTTGACCTGTCTCTCTGCGAGAGCTATCGAGATTATAGCTAATTACCACACCCGTCGACGCCTGCAGTGTCACTGATGCCGTAGTCATCTCGTCAGTTTCCGGGTTAATACTGCCCGTTCCGGATCCTTCAAAACTTATCACACCGGAGTTTATGGTGAACGTGCTAGTAACCTGCTGGGCAGTCTTATTCATCGTAACATCGATGCCGTAGGTCGGATGACCGGATTTTTCAAGGCTCCCGCTTATTTTTACACTGCCCGTGGAAGGTTTTGCTGAATCGTTTTTGGCCACCCAGCTTCCGGTGAAGTTTATGCTACCCGTAAACGTCAGACCAGTGTGGGTATTGGAATATCCGCCTGTAAACAGCACTCGGCTGGGAACAGTGGTGACCCCGTCCGACAGCCTCACAAACTGGGTCTGGGCTGAAACGTTGCCTTGTAGGGTTATTTGCTTTGACCCGACTTTGACATTTATCCGACCGTTAGTCATTTCAAACGAAGTCGGAAAATCATAGCGCGTCTGATCTTGCGCAGCACCAGTGGGCTTCGAAGCAGGGAATTGCGCACCCATCGTGCCGCTGATCGATACCTCCGGAGTTGACAGGCTACCGCTGAATGTGAATGCCGTGTACGTATCCGGGTCTTGACCGGTAGCGCTAGCCGTGACCGATAGAACCACCGGTGTTGTGAATGTGCTGTCCCTGGCGCTCAACGTGCAAGTAAACCTAGGATTGGCACCAGGCTGCTGATCTTGAAGCAGACTATTTGGAATAGTAAGTTTGTACTGCTGTTGAGCATCCCCTGAAAACGTCTGGGTTAACTCCCAATTCGAACCGCTCTGCTTGCCGACTAGGCTGTAGGATCCATCCGCGGTCGTGCGACGAATTACTATAACGCCAGCTGTACCAGCACCATCGTCGCGCAGTACCAAATGACCCTCAGGGGTAGTACCTGTGACCGTGTACTTGTGACCCACGGTGAGCTCGGAAATATTAATCTCCTGACCGCTACCGAGTTTCAGCTCGGTAAATGCAGCTGGACCAAGCAGCTTGCCCATATTCTCAACCAGAGCTTGATATTTGTTGAGCACCTGCTCAGTAAAGACGTCTTGAAAGTCTAAGCTCTCCGGGTCGAGCATCTCCCTTAGAGGAGTGCCAGCCTCCTCTATGAGTGTAAGCGTGTTCTTTGCCCTGGCGAGTTTATCATCTACGGATCCTACTGAGTTGACAACTTCCAGAATGCCCTGATCGCTGGTATTGAGGCTGTTCGATTTTGCGAAGCCAGCGTTTGTGAACACGCCGCCTCCAACCGAGTAATCAGCGCTTAAATGGGCTTGCACATACTCCTGTGCTTTTTGGATGACAGGCTGAAGATCTGCTTCGCTGAATACCTTATTTTTCGCGAAGTGTTGGGCGCTAAACGCCTCAGCAGCGATAGAAGTCACCGGATTTGCAACGTACTCTGCTTGCGTATCCGTGACAACTGGCACAAGCGTAGATAGCCTGTAGTCCTTACCGCCGCGCTTGCCAGTGACAACTACGGCTAGGCTTAGCCCGGCAGGTATGTTCGTAAGCTCACACCAACCATTGGTTATCGTGCCCGTCTTAATCACCGAACCATCTCTAAAGTTATACACAACGACCTGAGCTCCGTTGTCTAGAGGCGCGTGCAACGTGGTTGCGCCAGCAGCAGAAAGCTTCGCAGAGGGTCCCGATGTTCCGTAAACCGTATCGGCACCTATAATCAGCGTGACGCCCGGAGTTACGCCGCCTCCGCCACCGGCTCCGCCACCTCCGCCGCCTCCGCAACCGGAGATGACAACCGCCGCCGCAAGCCCAAGGAGCAAAATTGACACTTTTCTAGCCATCGTTTACTTCCTCCTTTCCCTGTAATGCCGGTTAAGCTAATGGGTAATTTGAGTAATTATTGAGGTTCGCTAGTAATTCCTTCATGTCCCCTCTGGCGCTTGCTCTCAAGAAATATCTCGCAGTGACACACTGCAACGCAATCAAAAAGATGCACGAAGTGCGCATCGTTATCGGAAGCAGAGGATATCGTCCGGAGAATTTGTACGTATCAGCCTAAAGAGTTTGCCGTCCTTTACGTAACACGAGGAAATACCCGTGACCGCCACATGCGAACCCACCTGCGGTGCGATACAGTCTTGCTCGATGCTAACCCTTATGCCCGACCGGCGAGGATCCCCGTCGTCGAAACCAGACCCGTCGTCGAGATAAAATCCATCGTCTGCAATAGCTGTCACGATGCCCCATACTCTGACTAGCAGCCCGATATTATTGAGCCCTACAACCAGGTTTGGACTTCGCGGCTCATCCTGACCCTTCTGGTATGCCATTGTACCAGTCTGCCCCAAACCAGCAGGATTGTCGAAGCCGAAATCCGAACCTCCAACTGCCTTGCCAATGATGCCCAAAGGTCTAACAAGAGCAGCTCCCGTGCAATTAATCGCAACAGGATCAACATAACGCTCGCCTGTGGTATCTGTGCGCACAAAGCCAGAAATGTTTATCAGGCAGTTCTCAGCTACATTGTGGCCTGGTCTGTCAACCCGAATCCCTGCGGTTCTGTCCAGCGACTCAATGTAGAAAAAGTCAGACCAGGTTTTCGTTACAACCACATCCTCACACCTCACAACGTCGCCTTCAGCACTGGTTCGAAATTCAGCCAGCTCTTTGTACTCGGGCACAAACTGTGATTCGCAAGCTCCTATGTCCGCCCGAGCAAAACCATCTCCATCCCCGTCAATAGGTCTTGATCCACCACATATATCTGTATCAGCAGCTACCTCTGGATCCGCCGAGTCTATGCAAGGCGAACCAAACAACAGTCGAAAGTCGCCTCTAGTAGGGTCTACAAACAACGGATCAGCCGAAATATCACCCCTGCCAGAACCCAAGCCTACATAGTTTGCACTGGAATTCCCATAAAAAGCATTGTGTGAAAGATAGGGTTGCCCAGCGCTTCCAGATAAGCCCAGGACGTTGGAAGCAACGATGTTGTTGATTATCCGTGGGTTACCACCTTCTATCTCGATCCCTACTCCGTTCGCTACAATGGTATTGTTGAGTATTAAGGGACTGCTACCTCTGCATATGACTCCGGACCCGGCATTGCCCGTTATGATGTTGTTCGTGACGGTTGGAGCAGTTTGACCACAATCTACCCCGTAGTAACCACCGCGGATTACGAACCCGTCCACGGTAGACATTGGTGCGCCTTTCACGGCACTCACACCCAGTGCTGTGTTCCCTGGATCGATGATCGTCGGGTTTGCCAAACCGTTCCTATCAGACTTTGATATCTCGCCACCAGCAAATCCACCGTAGATATGTGTAAACTCCCTCAACGTTACTTGCTCTCGGTATGTCCCCTTTGCAACCCATATCTCCGTTCGACGCACGTCAGACCCGAAATCCGGACCTTCGATGTAAAGGTTGTCACAGTATGCATATGCCGGACCAGAGAATCGCGAACCAAACCTGTACATAAGCCAAGTAAACCTGGCCAGCCCAGTAGCACCATAGTAGAAGTAAAGATCCTTAACTGCTGGCACGCCGTCAAGACACAAGTTTGACCCTTCAAAATGACCCCAGTGGCCCTCGTTCACACCACTCCTGTCACCGTCACCCACATAACAGTCGTATTTCCGATTCGTAACATCGATTACAAGCTTCAGTTTGTAGTACACCCTGTTCTGCGGGTTCACGACTATCTTGGGAAGCCAAAGCGGGTTGCTTGGCTCCCATCCACCACTTCTACCCAAAAGGTGTATGTCGCCAGTCAATCCTGGGCCACGGTTAAGATAGATACGGGTGGCTTCCCTACCCGAACTGTCGAAAATCTGAAAATAGCTGAAATTGCCCGGCCCCTCCGTTGCGTCCATCCCGACGTCGATGTACATCACTGCGGTACCACTTGTCCACTCGACGGGAAACGTGTTCGTAACAGTCACAAAGTGACCATCATTTCCCAACATCACTTGCCAACAAGCTGCCTTATCACCAGAAGACACTGGCGAACTGACAACAGTGGGCCCTAATGTATCTCGGGGATCGCCCGTGTATTGGAAAAATGGTCCCGTCCAGTTGCCCTGGCCAGCCACTGTGCTTCCTATGGCATATTTCTCGAACCCCTCGTCCAACACCACAAGGCTGCTTGCACGAAGGCTAAGTGTTAACAGAACCAAAATCCATATTCCAGCTTGCTTCACCGACTGATCACTCCTCACCAACTTTCTGCAAACCAGGGCTGCCTCTCAGGTACGTTCAGGATCTCTCGGCCATCGATTGTCAGTTGCCTACCGTTTATTACCACGACAGCCCTAAGCACCCCATCAACACGACGCACGAAAAGTCTCTCGCCATCGAAGCTAACTCCCTCAGTTGAAATAGCTTTGGGCCCTGCAGCTCTGCGGAACACAAACAGATCTTCTACATATCCCTGAACCAGCTTGAAAACCGATTCCAGACCATCCGGGCTCGTCTCAAGCACTACAAGTTGATGCCCAGGAGGCGTTGCATCCTTGAAAGGGAACAAAACGGTATCGATAGCCGCTGGAAGTGATGTCGAATTAATCTTGTACACGACCGTTGGAAGCAGCGTTGGCTCACTGGCTATCCCCCGCGGGATCCAGCTCTTCGTTGTTGTCTGCTCCACATCGAGCCGAGACGGTGTAATCTGCATAATGCGCAGGTTCCCACCACCCGCGTACATCGCGGTAGCAGTGGATTTCGTCGCAGTCACGTCTGCCGGTTTGAAATGCCACCGCTGCTGGAGCGAATGTGTACCGGAACCCTCAGCCTTATCCCTTATGACCCAATAGTCTTGTGTACCGTCGCCGTTCGACTTCACATATAGGATTTCGCGATGGTAGTTTCCTGCAGCATACGCTGGTATCCAACTTGAAAGATAGTCGGCGATTGACGTTGAATTCCATTGCCTAAACGGTGTATCCGGGATGGGATTCTGGTTTTGGTTGTCGATGGTCATCAGGTTGTGCGATGATGCTTGGGTCAGCAGCTCGTGCTCAGGAGAACCATATATATAGGAACCAGGATCGCAAAGAATCTCGTGTCCGTAGGCATAGAGCGTTATCCCGTTGAGGTCCGCATGTCCGTGACCGCCATAATGAACGCCGTGGCACATCAAATACCGAGCTTGCTCGTACGGTTCCCCAGCATTTCCCCAGCTGCTACGCATTGTGACGATACCAGCATTGGGATAACACTTAGAGGTCTCGGAAGGGGGTGTGCCTTGCGCCCCTTTGGTTCCAACATAGAGCATGTCGGCACGGTTGAACACCTGTGCGTCCCTGACAAGAAGCGACGGCGCCGCATCTCCCCAGTCTCCGAGTTCAGGAGTAGTGCCATCGGGCATGGAGAGATACATAAAAAACTCCGCCATTCTTTCCAGAATCGTTCGGAGAGAGGACGAAAACGGCGTAGTTACACCGCGGTCCATAAGAAGCTGATACACGCCGAGAAGGGGATTGTAGTACATCCATCGCTGGTAACCGGGAGCCGACTCTGTTTCCACCCCGTCAGGAAGAATGTCTGCATTTATTGTTTGCTGCAGGCGATTGCACGCCGTATCTTGCCAAACCTTCGAATTCTTGAACTCAGGGAAATCGAGTGCGAACTGCAGCAGCGCGCTGTTCTGCGTCATCGACCAATTCCCACCGGCTCCGACCCCGTTCCATAACAAGGTATCAGCATGATCAGCTAAATCCAGTATGTAAGCAAACCGACAATCGGTCGTGAAATTAGGGGAAGCGTGTATACGATTATAGGCTACAAAGCCGTGAGAAAGTCGGATTCCCGTATTTAGGGACGACCAGACATCATCACATGGCGCGCCGCCGATTTTCGACTGCTCTGGCGGCGGATTATCCTTGAACCAATCAATAAGCAGATCGTTGAGCTTCTTGGCGTATCTTTCATCCCCAGTGTTCAGATAGGCGTTCGCTAGGACTCCTCTTGGACCAAAGCGGTTCAGCGTGAACGAAGAAGCCTTTATGCGACCGTTCTCGTCAAATTCTATCTCCGCTCTCCAGTTGATGTCCGGGCCAACATATCCGTACCCTGTGTCACCCCAAAAGTAGTTCTGCAGAGCCATCTCCGCGGCCGTCGTGTCGTAGTCAGGATTAGGCTTGGGAATTGTAGACGCATCTACTATCGGTTGGGGAAACCTGCGCGTTTCGAAGTGCTCTACAGTCTTAGCAATAGCAGTTTCAAAATCCCCCTTTCTGACGGCTTTTCTAATCTGCGCAAGTTCAGGTCGCGTCAAATCGAACCGATCGAAAGCATTCTTAAGATTGCCAATCGGATCGGGACGCCTCTTCACATTGGTCTGAAAGCATACGTCGAAGTCTGCAGGCTTTCCCGCAAGATAACCCTGAGCCGGCGGAGTGGCTGCGGCAGCGTCTATGGCTTCTTGAATAGTGCGAAATGCAGTTTGCCAGCTCCTTCCGTCTCCGCCTGGTGGAGCAGCCTGATTCACATAGATGACACGCTGGTTAATCTCATAGTTGAACTGCCCGTTCATCACCCCGACAGGACAAACTACTCCGTCGCCGTTACCCACATATGACAACTCAAAGTAATAGAGGTTGCCGGGCTTCACTGGAGCATTGACTTCGAACTCAGCCACACAGAAATCGTACCCCCGAAACTCGTACCAAATGGTATAACGTCCCAGGGCAATATTTTTTTGGGGACTATCCCAAACCACCATTTCCACACCCTCGCCCGGCTGCCAGTCCGGACCTGGCTCCAGGTACACGCGAATACGCACTATCTTCTCAACATCCAAACCAACTGCAAATACCTGCCCTATGGGTCGGTCGCGCGTGAGAACTATTGTTCGGTCAACGCTGAAATACGCTGAGCGCTCAGCCATCGGAGTGCCTTGATCAGCGTACATATAGTTGAGTATCTCGTCTAGCACCGTACCGGAACGCACCGGTGGCGAACAAACTGGACACACTACCAAAAGCGCGCTAATCAATAAGAAGGACTTTGTAACAGATCGCACGAACATTTCGCGTCACCAATTATCAGGAATTGGATGGTTTAATGGGTTGTACCATGCTCTATGCGCTTTGTCAATGGGAATGTTGCGGAAAGATTGCTGCGGCGGCTTCGCGCGCGGACTAGTACTGAGCTTCTTCGTCACGAGTACGCCTGGTTCGTGTTCGGCGCGAATGCTTCTTTGCTGGCTGCTCCTTGCCCAATTTAGCTGCTGACGTTTTCACACGCTTGGCATAGAGCTCTCCAAGAATCTCAACGTGTGGTTGCGGCGTCGGCTCCTGTCCCTTGGGGATCTTGGACTGGCTCGTCCGACGAGGTGCAGTTACAACGATGACGTGTGTTCCAGCACCGATTGTCATGAACTTGCCGGCTTGCGGTTTACCATCCAAAACAACCTGCGAGTTCAAATCTGCCGGAACGCAGACATCAGCCTTTACCCCAATTGGCACATCCACGCGAACAGTGAGCCTTGTTTTGTTAGCGCGCCATTCGACGGCGAGTGGCCCACTCGGAGTGCTTACAGATCCTCGCGCCCACTTTAGATCTGCCACGTGCGGAACTATTGAAAACCTAGATGTCGCCAAGCTGGCCTTAATGCCAACATACTCTGCAATCAGGTCGCTCGTAGGACAAACGGACCATCCACGGCACCTCGGACACAGGCCATCGAACCTTTCCCAAAATGTCGTAGCGCCGTGTTGGAGCATATCGCCCCACTTTTCGCGTATCAAATCGAGCGCGACATCGTGCATTTCATGCGCGTACAACCCGTAAATAAGGTAGCACGCTTCGACAGGGGTTTCGACAGAACTCAATGCCGTGCTAGAAATCTTTCTTAGGATAGCCGATTTCCGATAGTGATCAGCGATATCAAAGAGCGCTGCAAACACATTCGCAAGGAGATCATATTCCTCAACCAGCTTCCCTTGCACTCGTCCGCTGGCATACATAGCTTTTTCGGGAACGTAGAAAACCTTGTTGATTGCAAGCTTCAATTCGTGAGCACGGGAATTGAAATGCTCCGCGTCCGACCGGTTCCCAAACAAATCTGCCAATGCACCCGCCACTTGCAAAGCGTGACAGAAAAGAGCATTTAGCGCTGTCGACTGTTCCACCGGACAACCATTTGCAGCAGAGCCACCCGGCATCAATCCCACCGGCATATTCTCTACCAAACCGTCACTGCCAACGAATTTATCAAACCATTTCATCAACCGTCGGACGCGCGGATAAAGCTCGCGAACCAGGGTTAAATCTCCGGAGAATGCATAATAATCCAACACGGAAATAACCCAAAGTAGCATCAAATCTCCGGGTTCTTTGCCCGGGTTGCTACGCGATATCCCTGTCAGCCTACCATCTGTTGCTTGTGATTCCGCAACATCCCTTAATGCCTTTGCGAGAAGCATCGTGTCGCCAAACGCATAGTAAGCCGCTCTCGCCTGAACGTGCACATCAGTCCAATTGAGCATGCGGTCGAATGAAGGCGAGGCTATAAAGCTGTCTTCCATACAAAGCTGAGTTGTATAACTTGACGTTCTCCATATGGCATTGAGTATTGAGTCGCTGCATCCGAAAGTTGCTACCTGCCGAACTGGATATCCAACTCGGTTGACTCGCACATATTCTATTGCCGCCCCCCTGCCGAGCCAACGAAACTCCAATTGCACATATCTAAATGCCCTCGGTTCGAAACCCTGCCAAGCAATCGGTCCCTTACTCAAGACAATGCGATCCACATAACAAGCGCCGCCTCGATCAGGTTGAACACGACCCTCCTCAAGAACCTCTGAATACGCAACATCTATATAGCCTCGCGAACATCGCGATATTCCAATCTCAAGTTCACCAAAGACCTCTCTGCCAAAATCTAGAATAACCACAACGCCGACGTTGCCCCGCGGGGTGCGGACCCACATCGAGCCTCGCTTGTGCAAAAGCGCCTCTGGGTTACTTACCGAACCCAACACTAGCTCAGAAAGTGGAGAAGAAGCAATTAAGTTTGCAAGTTCGGAGGGAGCGACGTCTTTATCTCGAGCAGGCGAGTTGAATACCCCAACTACGGATTCTGGAAGTGCCGTGCTCTCTTCCAAAAGGGGTATTGGCCTGGGCAGAAGCCTACCTTCGATGTTGACAATTGATGGGCTTCGCCAACCCTCTTCTGAACAGTTAACACTATTCCAGTCATCAACACGAAGCCCAGACTCATAGACTTCTTGAAAACCGAGAAACTCGTTGATGCGCGCGCCCTTATTGCTCCACTCTTCGGCGCGGCGGACAAGCCAGGTTTTGTCGGTGATCACTTCCAGCTTCTGATCCTCAAGCTCCACCTCGACTTTGCAATTTAGTCCCGGCTTGCCAGCAAGACCCATATACGTATCGACACCGAAATAATGCACAAGAAAAGCTATTACGTTCGCACCCTGCTCGAGAAACTGCGAAACGTCATGAGCGTCGTAGTAGAAAACTCCTTCCGGCGCTCGAGCCGGTCCTCTGCCGACGTACCGCCCGTTCACAAAGAGTTTGTATTTGCTCTGCGCTGTAACGAGAACAGTAGCGCTCTTTGGGCTAGTGCTTAACCAGAGAGTCTTTCGAAATTGAGCGTAGCAGTTGCGCTCCGGCACATCTTCCGTAAGCCATATCCAGTTGCTCAGAGCGTGCTCGGATTGCCTACCGCGTCGGCGTGAACGCTTATGTGAATGTGCGCTGCCAGAAATCGACGATCGAGCCAGACCAAATAACGAAGAAAACATAGCCTAATTATTGCAGAAAACGCTTGAGATTGGCAAAGCTTGGATAATGGGCGGGCGACTTCGAAGTTCCTTTTGTCTCAGACCGAACACGACAAACCCAGTCACTTGGAAGACACAGATTCTGAATCTGCTGCCTTCAAGACCCGCTCAAGTGGAGTTGAGGCTGCCTTGAGGAAGCTTCTGATCTGGCGAAGGGCATTTTCCTCGCTGTCAACAACCGGTATGTTGATCCGAATAAAAGCCCAACCGTACTTCTGGGTTCTTAGCCGGTCCAACGCCATAATAATTTGCTGTTTGGCAAAGTTGGCTTCAGTCCGCTTGCCGGACGCAAACCAGTAGACTATAACCTGGGTATCAAACTCCTTGGTAGCGACGACCTCCACCGCCTGCACTTCCCGTCCGCCATAAGGGAGCTTCACGTAACGCTTCTTAGTAATCTCCCAACCCGTCGCGGGATAGCACATCTCCGGGCGGTGTGCAAACTCGCGACGCCCAAACTTGCGGTAAACAATCCATAAGCCAATTGGATAATCGGGATTTGGACCAAGGTAAGTGCGCGAAAGCAGCTTGTCAGCGTTCAAGATGTCCCGAATAGACTTTTCGATCGGCTCGTCGTGGCCGCGCCACTCACCAATCGTCTTCGGCAAGTCATCAAGCGGAGCGGTGAACAGCACTCGAACAGGCTTGAACCGCGCCCAATAAGTCGCCACGCACGCGACTATTAAAAGCCCAAGAACTAGCTTGTAGTTAGGCGTTTGCTTATCCATTCCAAACCCAAACTTATGACAAACATAATTATGACTGCGGTTACAAACAGTATCGGACTAGACCAATTGTGGAAAATGCTCATCGCAACGTCCTCGCCCCACTGATAACCAGCAAGAGCGATTATTGTCACGCGCACTACGTTTGCCGCCAAAGCTATTGGGATCGCAAGAAAGAATAGTATCCACTTGCATACCGTGGGCAGGCTAGTAATGTATGCATATACAGCTGCCACCCCTATAAGCGCTACCAGCGAACTCAGACCGCTGCAAGCCTGAGCAACCTGGAAGTCAAACCCGGGCACCGACATATTAACCCCGCTTCGGTATACCTCGATACCCGCTAGCCTCAGAAGCGCCGCTGCTGCTCCGCTCGCCCATAACTGCAGCGGGAACCCGACTAAATCAAGAACTCCACCCGGTATTGGAATCATAAAAACGGTGAAAGCCAGCGGAAAAGCAAGTGTTCTGACAAGCGCCGGGCCGTGGAAATAGAGACACCCACCCAACAGAAATAACAGTAGCGATACGCTAGAAGGACCCGATATGTCAAGCAAAACTCCTGCCAGATGAAGCAGGATCGCAACGATGATAATTAACAGACCCCACGCAGTGGGTGACTTTTTGAGCGATTTCACCTCGGGCCATTTCTTCCATGTAAAGTACCCAGAAACAAACGGCACCAAGAAAGCCAATGAATACTGCACATCAGCCCGCCATCGCTGAACTAGATACACCATCGTGGGAGCGTACATCACGAGAGCAGTCGCAACGACAGCAATCAACCAAATGCGACTGTTCTCGCCCGACTTCTGCGGTTTTTCTGTGTTCACGTTCATCAATCCGAATCAAACACTCGGCACAAAATAGCCAAGCACGAAAAAATACCATTCAACAACTGCGCCATGCTCCACGGATTTCCAACAAATGATCTAGCGTACTCTCGCCTTGAAGATCCGCCTGCCGGTCTCACCAGCGGCAATCCTTTCCACTATCCAGGTAACGCTTTTTTCAACCGGGTCATATGACCCACCGGTTGCTTCCGCGCTACCCTCGATATAGTCCATCTCCGCAGGGACTCGCGCGGTAACAGCCGCATTCAGAGCCTCAGTAGCACCCGTATTTGTGTAGTCTACTGCTATTGTAACTTCACTGCCCGGGGTTATGCTACCTTCAATCACAGTAAGACGCAATGAAAGCGCAGGTGGAGCCGGAGCAATTTTGCACGCCACGTCGCTTACTAGGTTTGTAACTGTAAGCGTGATCTTACCCTGGGCGCATTGAACATCTTCTTTGCGCATCACAGCACCCGTAGATGTATCCCACCACTCGACTTGATAAAGACCATCTGCGAGACCCGCAATTGTTACCTGTCCACTGACAGGCTCAACGTTAACACCATCCACGATATTTCTCCAGGTATACTTGCGGTTGTCTATCCAGAGGTGTGCCCTCCTATTCACGGTGTCTTTTTGTCCAAGAACCCTAATCGAATCGTTCGAAACATCCGCATCTACATCTCTATAATTCCCATTCGAAACCGGGATGCCAGATATGAAATTCTGGAAGTTGCGAAAATGGTGCCAAATGTTTTTCGCGAGGTAACCATACAAGTCCCAGTAAAGCATGTTCGGATTCGCTGGTCCCGCGTGCGCCCAAATCATCTTCTTTAGTTGCACACCCTCAGTATCCTGCAGAACCCGTGCGCTCGATCCGCTCGGAATCTCCTCACGAACACTAGTCTCCCCCCATACCCCGGGCTTACCTACGCGAAGACCGTAGCTGTTGAGCAGAACTCCGTATTTTTCCACAGCAAGAGCTGTATCGAAATCAATACGATCCCCTTCAAAGTCTCCATCCACAAAGAGATTTTTCCCTGTTGTCTCATCGATGAATTCTATCTTGTCTACCCACAGTGTGCCGTTGCCAGATCCGGTAGGACCTCTTGTGCATTGTATGTATATGTTGGCAGTGTTGGCGTTTGCTGGTGGAGTCCAAGAGGTCGATTCAAAAAACGTCCAGCCGTAGGTTCCGAGTGATAGAGCCACTGTCATCCCGCCCGCCATGTAATCGTTCTCGTGATACGCTCTCGAACACACTACGTCAATCCGCGGCCTAGCCCACCACAACCCTCCCCCGGGGTTCGAAATGTTCTCGCCCTTCGCCCAGCAACGTAGCTTATACGTATGAGAAGGATCTATCCCAATATGATACGGTCCGGCTCCAACCCATGTATTGCCCGCCTCTGTGGCACCTTCGTACGCGACAATTCTGTAGGACCTTTTACCGCTTTTTGCCGATGCTGAGTCAAAAGAAAGCTCACCACGGTCTGGGACTACATATGGGACGAGCACGCTGTTGTTGTCGTTTATGCCAGGATCGTACCACGCGTAAAATCTTGGTCCGTGACTCTCGGTGCCTGAAACCTTGGGACCTACATACTCATGCAGGTCAATGTAGTCACAACTTGAGTTCTTCCAGAAATCCATCGGAATGGAATGCCAGAAGGAGGTTGTGCACAAATGCCTGTTTGGATCTATTGAGTGCACATAATCCGCCAGCGCGCTTGCGGCGTTCCAGTGGTTGTCATTAAACGGATCACCTTCATTGCATAACTCCCACGAATGAACCGATGTAAAAGCTCCCCACCTAGCAGTCAAATATCGCCACCAAGCTTGCTGCAACCAGCGAGATGGATGATTCTGCGAAGCGTAGAAATTGTTATCCGATCTTTCGACAGTAGAACCATCAACCGCTATGCACCCCAACGATTTATCTTGCTTCTCGGTGATGACAACCTTGAGGTAAACACCGTGTTGTTTTGCAGCTTGGAAAATCAGATCAGCCTTGTAAGCCTCTTGCAGATCAATATAGTTTTGAAAGTCGAAATCGCCTTTCACCAAACAATTTTCCGACCACGACGCTCCGCCGTCAGTGGTATACCGAAGTTCGACGTCATCGAAGTATCCCGTTCCCTCGGTACCCGTATGTTTCACACCCAGTCTAACAAAGCCGTCCGATGATGGCGTATAATACATCTCGAAGCGCGTCCAGTCTGTAGACCCGACAATGGGTGTGCCGTTCTGATTACCTATATATGGCACTATGCCTTGACCTGTAGGCGCAGCCACCGAGACACCTTTAATGTAGCCTGCGAACCTATAACTCCTACCACCCAAAAGATACACACCTTGATAAGTACTCTTGCCGGGCGTAAGTTTCGCACTGTATCGATCGCCTGGCTTGCATCCCCCGCCAGTGTCCATGCTCAGACTGAACGTCCATTGGGGACCTCCGGCAGTAGCAACGTCGCCGCCTCCGAATGGGCTCGGTAAGCCGCGATAGGTCATCCACCATCGGACCAAGCGCACGCCATTAGCACCAAAAAGGCTTAACTTAGACTCCATATCTTCAATACTGCGCGGCGACGCAACATTCACACCGGGAGATAATAGAGGTGTCCCGTCTGAAAGTTCAAAATATCTAGGGTCCCTCTCGCTAACTCTGACGAACCCATGGTTTTGCGAAGCAGTACATTCGAAAGTCAAGCCACTACCTTCGGGATGTGTAGTTGTCCCTGACGCATCCGTGACGCGCAGTTTCGCGCGCCAGGTGCCTGTGCGAGGAGGCGCGAATCTGACCCGCCACTCAGGTCTACCTACTGGCACAAAACCTTCGCCATAGCGCTCATAATCCAAGTATAGAAAACCCGGTACAGTTATCGTTGTGTTCCAGTTGTCATCGGAGAATAAACCATCGACTGTAACTCCAACTCCCGGTGGTATAGACGGAGGAGGCTCCGGGTCATATGGCCAGAATGGATTTGTAGCTTCCGTTGTTACATCTGCCCGTAGTTCAATAATCTCATAGCGCCCTACACTGTCAGATGAAAGCGACAACCTAGTAACAGATGGTGCTGCTGAAATATGCTGACCCATCACCAAAAAACTAGGAATCGACATTAACCCTACGATTAGCAACCTTGTCATTGATTTCATTGTTGAACCTGCGTTCTCTCCGGACAGGGTAGATCTTAACCCGCTCAATCCACCCACCTTATAGGTCTACCAGACGCAAGCGCCCGGTCTATAACTTTATCGAATGCAAACACAGCACGTAACAGTCTCGCGTAGCCACGAAGCATGGGCATGGACTCATTGAGTGGTCTTCGTCTCAGCAACATTCGTGCCGTCCACAGAGCGAGTCTACCAACTGCACCAATTAGTATAGCCACCTTGGCCATTGTTCTCCTGTAAAAAGCCGCGCTTCCATTGCGCATAATGAATGCATATGTGCTTAGCTGTAACTGCACGTTCGTCCAGTAAGCCGCATTCCTCGTAGATTGCTGCCCAAGATGGACAACTGTTCCGGAGGGCAAGTAGTATACCTCATAACCATTCTTCCACAATCTGTAACAGAGATCCGTTTCTTCACAGTACAGAAAATAGCTTTCGTTGAAACCTCGTAAGCTCCGAAATACGTCTGATGGCATCATTAGGCACGCACCAAGGAGGTGCCCAACGCGGATCGGTCTGTCCAGCAACACGGCTGCCGTGACACTCGACCGCCACAGTAGCTTGTCAAGAAATAATGCTCGACACAGTAACCACCGGATATCCGGAAATCTCATCCAGAAAGACTGCTGAATCGTTCCATCAGTGTTCAGAAGACGGCATCCTACCGCTCCTGCGCGCGCATTGGACTCGAGAAAGGATCGCATTTGGTTAATAGCACCAGACATCACGAGCGTGTCCGGATTGAGGAATAGCAGGAATTCTCCCTTTGCCTCTGCCGCAGCTCGGTTGTTACCTGCCGCAAATCCGATATTCTCTTCACTGGCGATGACTTTGACGTTGGGAAATTGCTGCCGGACCGCGTCCGCTGAGCCGTCTGAAGACCCGTTATCGAACACAATGACCTCGTGTGCCACGTCGCCGGCATTCTCGTTTATGGAACGCAGACATTGTAACAGTAGGTCTCGCGTGTTCCAGTTGACGATTATTATCGATACTAATCCTGTCACATTGTCCACAACTGCTTCTCACCTACGCCCAATTGCCATTTTGGCACAGGATCGAATTTCCAAAGCAGACCAAGCAACCGCGGCTTCGCCAGCAACCATTGCCGGTGCGGTCTTATGAATCTCCCTTACTAAACAACTCCTTGAAAAAAACTGTTCGCGGTAGACCGAGCAAACTCAACATTGCGGCGACCCCGGTACGGCTCAGCCCAGTTAGGACGCTGTAGTTTAACAGATGACGCCACGCTGAACCCAGATAGTAGCGCACCAGTTTTCCTCGTATACCATCGTCGCGCATTTCTCTGAGGCTTTCGATGATACACCTAACGCACCTTGGGTCAGCAAACGCAAGCTCCCGTGCCATCCTTCCCATCTCTTTGGCCACAGCCCACTTGGTAGTTGTAGCGCCCTGCGGTCCGACTCTTATCCTAGCTACCGTACGCGCTACAGATTCGACAGTATAGCTCATGGTAATCCTTTTGAAAAGTTCAAGGTCCTCCAATGTGACAAAGCGGGCATCAATGCCTCCGACATTGAAAAAAGCCGCCCTGCTCACAAGTGAAGCTTGTAATGGGATATTACCTCCTGCCAGTGCGACCGCGAACAGTTTTCCTCTTCGAACCGGCTTCACAGTATAAAGGAGGTTGCCGGCATCGTCCATACACTCCTGCCATCCATACACCCAAGCGGCACCTGTTTCCCCAGCCGCCTGAACGAGAGCAGCATACGCTCCGGGCAGCAGCATGTCGTCATCTCCTAATATGTGAATATAATCGCCGCGCGATATGCTCGCGGCGGTGTTCCAAGCAAAGCATCGGTTTACTCTCTGAGTTGTTATCACTGTCACACGCGGGTCGTCCTGCCAAGGAGCATACTTCAACGGCTCACCATTATCATTTACCACAATCACTTCCAATTCGCCGGGAAACTCCTGGCTCAACACACTATTAACAGCCCTTGCCAGCCATTCATCACGTTCATATGTAGCAATTATGGCCGATACCAACAATTTACTGATCCCCCTTCAGCATCCTTTTTACCACGCTGCGCATAGATAGCGCTGACCAGAGTGCGAAACCCCTGCACCTGCCGCAGTGCTTCTCGAAATACCTTTTCTTGCTAGCGCGCAGCCTCCTTGCGGCTTCCTCCGGAATTTGCGCGCTGCTCTGCCCGCCGAAGTGTATTATCTCGGCAGCAGGTTCCACCCAAACTTCCCAGCCTGCCCTAGAAAATCTCATACACCAATCCGTCTCTTCGCAATACATAAAAAGGCTTTCGTCCATGGGTCCAACCTGGGCAATTGCATCGCGCCTTGCCATCAAACAGCAGCCGCCTACCCAATCAACTCTAAATGCGCCGAGCGCTCGCACCTCGTCAGGCGTTTTTGGCACTCGACTGACCCCCGCAATTCGGCGATCCAATTTTCCCCTTATCTCGTTCCAAAAAGACGGAAACCGAGCCCAAGAGTATTGAAGCGATCCATCCGGATTTAGAACCATAGGTCCTGCGGCACCACACTTCGGCTTGCTATCCATAAATCCAACAAGAGTCTCCAGCGCGCCCGGGCGACAAACAGTATCCGGGTTTAAAAGCAGAAAATACCGGCCCCGTGCGATTTCTAGCGCCTGATTGTTCGCGGCTGCGAATCCCCGGTTTTCGGAATTTTCTATTACTATCGCTTGAGCGTACCTTTGACGAACCATGTCGGCGCTACCGTCTGTAGACGCATTATCCACGACAATAACTTCGAGCTTCAACCCATCAGCCGTATCGTATACTGACGCCAGGCACTGATCCAATATGTCCCGAGTGTTCCAGCTAACGATCGATATTGATAGGTCCACCGTTCTTCGCAAGCTCCACTTTCTTCGCCATTCTCACGTGCGCTACAGCCAAACCCCAAATTAGCCACGAGTAAACCGTTGAGCAGAAAGTTACAAGACCCCCATTGTGATATGTTGGTATTATGTAGTCCCCTATGAACGCCGCAAATGATATTCCAACCAACTGCCCAAAAGCGGCCAACAAGAAAGTTTTCGACAAGCCGGGCTCCAACTCTCGATAATTCGCAATAATCCAGCGTCCCCCAGAAACCAATATCGCTAAGAATAGCAACAACCCAGGTATGCCCATCTCTGAAAGATGCTGAGCATAAGTCCCGTGAGCCGACGTATAAGCCGTGGTCCCCCACTCAATGCCATAGTGGAAGGAATTGTAAGTGCGGTAGTTGCCCATCCCGACACCCAAAGGAAAGTTAATAGCGTAACGCCAGGCACCTTTCATCAGCGCGAACCTGTCGTAGTCCCCTTGTTGCTGCGACTCAACAATAACATGCTCATGGAAAAATGGCCAGAAAATCACAACGCCAATTCCAGTCAGCACAGCCAATATGTAGAACGCTTTCCTGCTTTTTGCATAAGTCACCGCACCTAATGCTGCGAATAAGCCAAACCAACCGCTGACCCAACTGATACCTCGAATAAGTAATTGAAATATCGCAGCCGCGATGACTAAAAATGCCCCAAGTTTCTTTGGCAAGCTACTGTCCTTATCCAAAACGATCGCATAGCAGTAGCAGACCGGGAAGAATGTTAGAAGAGGCCACCAAGGAGCACTAAGCGGTACAATTCCTCCAGCCAACGCATTCGCAAGATTGTAGAGCCCGGGCAAGCATAACATCAAACTCGTCCACCGTAACCACTTCTCGTGCTCAATCGTTGTGGCGATCATAATGAACGCACCCGCGGAGAGGAATCTGAACCCTAGCTCTACCGCGTTGACGTGCGGATACTGATACATTCGATTGACGTGAGGATCCCAAAAAATGTAGGAGTGAACAACGTTCAATACGCCATACGCCAAATAGAGCGCAATCGGAACGTGGAAACCGCTTCGGATTCGATCTGTGGGCAAGGTTCGAAACAGGTACTTTGCACACCATATCGCCAACAGGAACGCAAGTAGTGCCTCGGAAACATAAAGCCCCTTGCCAACCCCCGAACCGCCTACAGCAATATCTGGCGTCCTTCCCCAAGGGACAAAAGCCGCAAGAGCGTAAATGACAAGCACTATTTCAAATTGCCACGCGATTAACGAAACTATAGCTGCCACAGCGATGGCAGCCACGACGTAGTAGGTTGTCGCAGCCGTCGCAAAAAGTCCCAGTATAATGCCGCCGATTATCACGATGGCGACATCCCTCGTAAGCGCAGCAATGCGCTCTGGTGTCCAAGGAGTGCGCCGCGATACCTTAAGCTCTCTCAATGATTTCCCCGAGATCGCTTCTTGCTTTGTGGAAACACCCCAGTCCCCGCCAGAAATCGGCGTTCGCAAATCCACTTGCAGCAAGAACTATACCCATACTTAACCTTTGGCACGCAGTAGACGCCAATCCCCGCTGAAGATGACGTGCCGCAGAGCCAAAGCAAAACCGCACCAATCTGCCTCTGATATACGCTGCCTCAGGGTGCCTCAGGCTGCGTCGAAGAGCTCGGACGACGCCAGGTAGGCCAAAAGCTTTTTCCCGTTGCTTGCGGCACGCATCAGATGAGGCTTTCCAATCGGTCGTAGAAAACGCATGCTGTCCCATTCGAAATCTAGCCACCACCGAATCAACGCTTATGACACATCCTTCCAGCACGATGCGCTGCAGTAGCTCCAAATCTTCCATCACGTCAAAAGTAGCATCAAAGCCGCCTACACGGAAAAACGTATCTCGCTTCACCAGGCAACACCCCAACGGAATACCTATCCCGACCACCAATCTAGCAAATAACCTATTATCAACAATCGGTTTTATCCTTATAGGCTTCTCGATGTCTCCCATCAACGCTTCATAGGCGCCAACCACCAAATCTGCTTCTGGCTCACGAAATACTGCAGTGACAAGAGCGTCATAGCCATCCTCTAGTAACACGTCGTCATCATCCAAAAAATGAAGATAATCGCCTTTGGACAGCGCAGCACCCGTATTGCGTGCGACCGATCGTTCTGTGTGTCGCGTGTCGTATACTCGAACTCTGTCGTCGCGTTGCCAGTCGGCTTTTGACAATGGCTCACCCGCGTCGTTAACCACCACGACCTCTACCTCAGCACCACACGGTTCCTGTCGAAGAACGCTCAAAACCGCCTCTCTTAGTAAATCCTCCCGCTTATAGGTTGGAATGATACACGAAATGATCATTTTCCAAAAGCCACGCCTACGTAGTCCTCACTCCTGTAATCTCAAATATCTCCTTGTCACTCATCACACGATATTTGGAATCTTCCTCCCTGAAGCGAAGGGCTTCCGAGTATTTGTCCCTGGCCAAAAGAAAGCCTTGTAGAAATGCAAAGTCACGAGAAAAAACGCGCTTCGCGAGTACAAGTGGCAACCATATCCGATGCTGGCGCACCAAGCCCTTATCTTCCACATTCCGCCAAAGAAACAGCAAATTGTTGCGTGTCTTGATTGAGTCAACATAAGCTCTGCACAGGCTAGAAATCGTAGCTGAATGCACATGAGCAACCCGGCTGGCCGGCTGATAAACACTTTTCCAACCACGCTTCCAAGCACGATAGCTCAGGTCGACATCCTCCCAGTAGAACGGCGCATAAGCCTCATCGAATCCTCTCAAATCATTCAGCATCGACCTTCTGTACAGAGCGGCGCACCCGCTTACGAAAAATACAGACTTGACCTCGGAAATACCCTGAAGATGATCCGCATATATCATCCCGTGATGCCACACAGCAGATTTTGCGCCGTCGTCAACACCGTCCCATCCACCCAGCAGAATTCTTGGGCTTACTGCAAACACATCTGAGTCAGCAAAAACAGTCAACAAAGGCTCCAAAAACCCTTCGGTTAATTCGACATCATTGTTGAGAACCAAAACGAACTCGCTATCCGTTGCGCGAATTCCATCGTTTACTGCGGCAGAAAACCCTCCGTTGTGAGCTCTGGCGATAATCTTGATGCCGGGAAACTGCGAACGGACAAAATCGGCGCTACCGTCGGTGCTAGCATCGTCCACGACGATTACCGAATCTGCGAGTCCAACCCTCGCAAGGTTAGGAATGAGTTTACTTAAAAGCTCACGCCCGTTATAAGATGGGATTACAACATCCACTGGCCACTTGCAACGGGACAACCGGAATTACACCTCTGTTCACGATCGTACAACTCCCAGAGTTTCATATATGAAAATCTTCCTTGCTGCCGTCAACGACAAGACGATAGGCATTCATAGTTTCTTGAGCCGCGCGTTCCCACGTGTAATCTCTCAAGACCCTGCGCGCAAGTTGTCGCTGCGGATCTGCACGCCAGGCTTCGCTAAGAGCCATGGCTATCGACTTTACCGAGTAATAATCGCAATAGAACGCCTCGTCCCGCAGATACTCCCTGACCGATCCACGGTCGCAGACAACAACATTTTTACCGCAGGCAGCCGCCTCAAGCGTAGCAAGTCCGGGAGTCTCTACCCAACTTGGCAGGGCGTGTACACGACATGCAGCCAGCGCATCTGCAACCGTCTGTCGCCCAGCGGGTCCGAGATACACAAGGCTTGAACCGCCAGCCTTCAGACAAGATTCTAGATACTGCCTATTGGCATCCAAACAGCCACCTATCAAAACCAGAAGATAACCGCAGGCGCGGCAAGCCTTGGCCAACCTGAGCTGGTTCTTTCGAGGACTCACATTGGCAACGCACAGAACGAATTCCTTGTCTATTCTGTGAGACTCTCGAAAACGTTCCGCATCACCACCAGTAATACTTGAATCCACACCGTTAGGTATAATTCGCGCTTTGTTCCTAACCCTCGGGAAAGCCTGGCGAATCTGCTCCAGTTCCATGTACGAGTTGGGAAGCAAACAGTCAGATGCAAGCAATGCGGATTCTTGCTGTTGCCAATTAATAATACGCCGGCCGTAGCCGTCCCTGGACATGATCTCCAGTCCAACAAGAGATCGTAATGTCGCATTAAACTTATCCTTTAATCTTCGTCCTAACGAAGATCTGCCCGCGTCCATCGCTCCCACGTTCCAGAATATTGTAGAGAGCAAGACCGGCTTACCTTGAGACTTAGCATTCATAACCTGGTAGTACGACGCAGGCATCGCCAGGGTATTGAAAACGTGCACTACATCGTATTGTGACACGTCCGGGTTTTCTTCCAGGGAAACAGAGACTTCCAAGCCCAAGTCCTCGAGCTTAGCCTTGGTCTCCAACATTTGAACAGTGTCACCACCGGGGAAATCAAACGAATCTGGTCTATTCTGCATTAGAACGCGCAATCTCATTTTTCAATCGGTACCACTTCAGCTAGATAATCCCCCGCCGACCGCGCCAGCTGCTGCATTTCAGGAATACGCTTCCCCAGAATCTGACGCACCTCAGCTTCCTCTGAAAGTAGAAAATCCACCTTCTCAAGTAGCCGTTCGGGAGTCAAAGACGCGTAATCCAAAACATATTGCCGATGGCCAAAGATGAACTCATTGAGAGCTGGACCCTTTTCGCTGAACACTATTGACAATGTTGGTGTTCCTGCACCCATAGAAGATATCGTTGAGTGAAATCGAGAACCGATGTAAGCTTTCAATTGACCGAGTACCCATTTGATTTCCCAAGATCTCATCCAAGAAGGCAACATGGGAACATCTATTCCCCTGGCCAATAACGCTTCCCTAACGAGACAGAGAAATATGGTGTCGTTGTCACCAGCCGAGACGTGAGTCGCCACCACATGTGGAACCAACAACACAGGTCTTCCAGTCTCAGCCATTATCATTTGCACGCAGTCAGCTGCGAGTTTGACAGTGTCTCTGTAAGTTCCAAGCTTACCAGTCATAGCGTATGCCCCAGCAATGTTAATGCCTATGGTCTCACTCAGCGGTTCTCGAATCGGCAACGAGACTGAAGGTGGCACCGGCTCAAGTAGAAACGCCGGATCGGCCACAAGGCGCACGTTATCGTGGACGCCGTTTTTTGCAAGATAATTAAGGCTCTCACTTTCCCGTACAAGTATTAGCGAGCAACGCTTGAAGTGGTTCATAACACGCTTCTTCAAGTAAGGCTCCTCTTCCATTCGACCTATAGTAGCACACCAGATTATAAACGGCTTTCGACAAGCCAGAGCAGCCTCTCCCAAGAAAAGATACTGAATCAAGCATGCCCTTCCCATGCTGAGACCATACAGATCTCCACCCATGCTTAGCACTGCGCGGGATCTAGGAGCCCAGGTTCTTACAAATTTACCGGCACTGGAGAAATCCACTAGAATCCTAGTGTGCTCATACAACCAATTGCTAACACCAAGCCTTGAAAACTTCCCTGGCATACAACGGCAAGGCAAATGAGTAACGTTCGGTTCCGTTTCGTCTACTTGATCGTAATCGCTCATCTGATTGCCATTGATAATGGGCACATCGGTATAGTGTTCTCTGACTAACTTGATAGTGCACTTAGAAATCGCCTCGCATCCACGATTGCAATAAGGTCCATTCCCCACGAATAGAAATGGTGCCGAGTTATGCGTATTCATCTCAATGATCCAAACCTCTCGTGCAAAATGATATTGTCTACACATCTGCGCACCGGAGGTTTCGCCTGGAAACCTTCACGCGGATAACCAATCGCCAATGCTCCCACTATCGCATACCAGGGCGGGATTGAAAGCTCATTGCGCAGCCGATCTTCCTTGACAAAATCCTCTGTCGCGCAGTTGAGCCATACGGTGCCTAGCCCCAATTCGTGCGCGGCGAGCGACAGGTTTTGCGAAGCCAGTGCTGAGTCAATATAAGCCAAGTGGCGCTCGCTGGGAGCGTAGTAGGCTCGTACATCCGAAAGTAGCAGCACAATAACAGGAGCATGTTCCGCGAGCCCCCTTCCTCCAGTCGCTACGTCTAGCAACAATCTCTTGCCATGCTCACTGCGGATAAAAATGAACTTGTACGGCTGGCGGTTGCAGCTGGAAGGCGCCCAAACAGCTGCTTCAACAATCTGCCGAAGAATTGCGTCTTCCACGGGCTTTTTCGACCATTGCCTAATCGAGCGACGCTGATAATACACATTCGACAGACCATTGGACTCAGGCGACTCGATCTTTAGTTCCCCCATCGACAAAAGCGAGTCTAGCTCGCGTTCCAACTCATTCAACCAGCTGACCAGTTCGCTTCTATCGGTTGGAGAATACTCCTTTGTTTCTAAGTCGTTGCGCAACACTTCTACATATTGCCTCAAAACTTCCACAGCCCATGCGATTACTTGCTCTCGACAATTTTTGAAGCAAATCAGATGCCTTAGCATGGTCAGAATGCACCGTATTTTCTCCCTGCCGAATGCGACTTTGCGATTGGGCAACTGCAGCCCTTTATCGATCGCGTGCACGAACCGGAGCAGATCGAACTCCATTACGTCCAGATCCTCCAGCGTCGGCGTATGTTGAGGCCGGTTTATGTCCAGCCAATACCGGTCCCAACCTGTGTAACTGAATAGGGCCCGCTCCCTACGATAGGACTCACCCCACGGATCTTCAACACCCAAGCGTAAGATCTCCCTAAATACCTTCTTGCCTCGCCTAAAAACTCTACCGATAAGACCGCTTATTCTTGTCACGCCACTTTCTCCCTGACGTCCCGCATAACTGCTCGAACAGTCTCAAAAATCGGTGCATATGACCTGCGGAAAACTGTCATTCCGAGACCAATGTACACCAAAGCGCTCAGAGCTACAATCTCTAACAGCAAAACCACAGATGTAACGCTCTTGCCCAAAGCACAATACCCAGTCCAGGCTATAAGTCCTGTCAGTGCTGAACATGCCGCTGCTGGCGCTACTGCGCTAATTGCATCTCTGATATCCCATTTCAAAATGCGAAAAGGAACCGCGAGCCACAGCCAAGTGAATATCCCATGCGCTATAGCCGTGGCTGCGGCGACACCGTTAATGCCGTGCCGACTTCCGATGAATATCGCTGTCACTAACACAGGGCACGCTGCTGCGTTAAGTTTGAAATTCACATCGGGTCTTCCCATCGCCGCTATCAGACTGAGCGCAGGCGAGCAGACCGCTCTAACCATTCCATACAAAGCAATGAACCGAAATGCTACTACCGAGTCGAGCCACTTGGTTCCGTATAGCGCTCCAATATAAAGTGGTGCAAGTGCCCACTGAACAGCGATAATTGGAAACCCGATTGCCGCAACTAGTGCGAGCAACTTCAAAAACATCGACTGGGCACGACAAGGATCGTGCTGAACAGCGGAAAACGTCGGAAAAACGATCGCTGATATAGGTCCCCACACATTTTGCACGATCCAAACTCCGAGATTATATGCGAAAACATAAAAGCCCAACTTGACGCCGCCCATCAGCGCGCCGACAAGCATATAATCCACATTCTCATTTATGTAAAGAAACACGCTGGCTCCGGCAAGGTTTTTCCCAAAGGATATCAGCCTGCGAGCTAGATTCCACCGAACTTTCAGCTTAGGTCTAAACGGGCACAACCGCCACAAAAAAACCGCCTGCATTAGGTTTGCTAGTATGTAGGGATATATGAAGCTCCACACACCCGCACCGAGAACCGCGAACACTATTGCAAGTAGACTACTAGCACAGGATTGAATCATTGCGACAGCCTGGACAGTCTTGAACCGCAGATCTCGCCGCAGCAACGCCCCCATGGCACCGCCAATAGGGTTAATGAGAAAATTCGTGCTCGCAGCTAGAATGAGCCATCGAACCCTTGGCTCGTGGTAGTAAGCCGCAGCAATGGGACTAAGCAAATTTGCGAGGGCAAATAGGAATACACCAAACAGGATATCCAACCACCACATCGTGTTGGCGTACTCTTCCACATCTTCCCGCTGATGAACGAGAGCCGCTCCAATACCAAGGTTACCAACGACCGCTGCTGCCGCCAGCACGGTGTTAACCATGCCGATGAGGCCATAATCGTGGGGCAAAAGCAAACGCGCCAAAACTATCGAGGAAGCAAAACCGGTTGCTTTCGCGAAAGCATATGAAACAATTGCCCAGAAACCGCCTTGGCGAGCCGCTTTTCCTACATCCGGCGTATTCTCAGGCTCGAAGGTTTCGGACTGTGTAAGGGTAGCAGACTGCAAGTCGGAACTGTCATCCATTATAGGTTCTACCAAACTAAGCTACCGATCCAAGCCTACTCCGGAAATGGGTTTTCTTCTGCAGACTCTGGTGTGGTTTCGGTCTCAGGCGCCGGAATGGCTTTGGGCTTGGGTTCGGAACCTGTTGGCTTATCTGCTTCTGGCTCGCTCTCCGCACCGACGCCTAATGCTGCTGCCGGCATCTCGGAAGGCAAAGCTTGCGCATAATAATGCGAATAATAGTAACAGCTGTCTACAGCCTCCGGCTGCATTCTGTTCACGACCACACCAAGTATGTTCGCCTTAGCCTTGCGCAGCAGGTCGCGCGTATGCGTTTCCGTGCCCCTGGGAGCCTGGTTCGCTGAAACCACCATAATCACCGCATCAATCCAGCTTGCAAGCATCGGACCATCGCTGAATACGATCGTGCTCGGCGTATCAAACAAAACCAAATCGCAATGCTCCTCCAGCATCTCTACCAGCTCTCGCATCCGATCGGAACCCAGAAGCTCCGACGGGTTCATGGGCTGCGGTCCTGCCGGGATCACCACCAGGTTCTCAATATCAGTCTGCCTGAGCGCATCCGTCAGCTTACATTTGCCCTGCAGCAACGTCGAAAGCCCAACTTCGTTGGATACACCAAAGAACCGATGTAAGCTCGGCTTCCGCATGTCTGCTTCAATTAATATAATTCGCTTACCG
>Ga0123519_10001889_pt1 | contig 35642 bp, 35 predicted proteins | sample YelNatPaOPRAMG02_FD_87396 | JGI IMG/M metagenome (GOLD analysis project Ga0123519, IMG submission 87396) | Hot spring microbial communities from Yellowstone National Park - Yellowstone National Park OP-RAMG-02 (version 2) | ecosystem: Environmental > Aquatic > Thermal springs > Hot (42-90C) ... | reverse complement strand
GAATTACAAATAAAAGTTTCTGAATTGACAGATCCATCTTCTATTGAAGAATTGAAAAAGAAGTTTTACACCAAATCGCTTCAATTGATTGACAAGTTGCTGCCGAATTTACCTTTAGAGAGAAAAGAATACCTTTCAGGTGTTTTAATTAACGAGATGTTAGGACTAGGGGATATAGAAATGCTACTCTCAGATTCAAACTTAGAAGAAATAGTTATAAACAGTTCTAAAGAGCCTGTTTGGGTATATCACAGAAAGTACGGCTGGTTAAGAACAAATATTATGTTAAGAGACGAACAGCAGATTCATAACTACGCGTCTACAATAGGAAGAAAAGTTGGCAGACAAATAAGCATTTTAAACCCTTTATTAGACGCACATTTAACGTCTGGTGACAGAGTCAACGCTACTCTGTTTCCAATATCAACAATAGGCAACACAATAACAATAAGAATGTTCAGAAGAAACCCTTGGACAATAACAGATTTGATGCTAAACAAAACTGTTGATTTGGAAATAATATCTTTGTTGTGGCTTGCAGTGGAATATGAGATGAATATAATAATTTCTGGCGGCACGGGTTCAGGCAAAACAAGTTTTCTAAATGCTTTAATGTTTTTCATACCACCAAACCATCGAATAATAAGTATAGAGGACACAAGGGAATTAAGACTACCTGACTTTCTACATTGGGTTCCGATGACTACAAGAGAGCCGAACCCAGAAGGTAAAGGCGAGGTTACTATGTTGGATTTGTTGATAAACAGTTTGAGAATGAGACCGGATAGGATAGTTGTTGGTGAAATAAGAAAAGAGAGACAAGCTGAAGTTTTGTTTGAAGCTATGCATACAGGTCATAGCGTTTATTCAACTGTTCACGCTGATACAGCTCAACAAACTTTCAAACGCCTAATCAACCCACCAATAAATATACCTGAAACATTACTTGAAGCATTAGACTTGATTGTTGTGATGTATAGAGACAGAAGAACAGGAAGAAGGAGAGTTTATCAAATAGCTGAGTTTTCACCAGAATCTACAAAATCAAAAGTGAAAATTTTATTTGAGTGGAACGCAGCTAAAGATAATTTCAAAAGAAAAGAAAAAAAATTCAGGTTTTTAGATAAGATAAAAATGCATACAGGTATGAGTGAACAAGAAATCAAAAAAAATTTGAAAGAAAGACAGAAAATACTTTCTTGGATGGTTAAAAACAATTTGAATACAGTGAACGGCGTAGGTAAAATTATAGCTGAGTATTACTTGAATCCGAAAAATTTGATGGCTATAGTGAATAAAAATGAAAAGCCTGAAAAAATAGTTCCAAAAGAATGGTTGAAATGAAAGACGTTAGAATTCCATTTGTTCCTTTACCTTTGTTTCATTGTAAAAATATAGCTAAACCATTCTATAGCTTGGGTAAATTTTTATCAAAAGCATTTCCACTATTAAGTGTTGATCTTGACAGGGCAGAAATAAAAATCACATCTACAGAATATCTTTCTGTAGCAATTTTTTCTAGCATTTTTTGGGCAATACTTGTATTTTCTTCCCTTTCTCTTTTACCTCAGTTTGTTACATTACCAGAAAATTACTTGACAATACTTCTTTTCGTTTCAATAATATTTGGCATTACTTCATTTATCTACATTGTCCTTTATCCAGGTTTGCTTGTAACTAAAAAAATAAAAGATTTGGAAAGAAATCTTCTCTTCGCTTTGCGTCACCTTCAAATTCAAATAAAATCTGGCGTTACATTGTTTGACGGTTTAGTTTCTGTCGCTAATGCAAATTACGGTTTAGTTTCTGAACAATTCAAAATAGCTATTAAAAAAATATCAACAGGAACACCCGAAATAGAAAGTTTGGAGGATTTAGCTGTAAAAAATCCATCATTTTATTTCAGAAGGGTGATTTGGCAAATAACAAACTCAATGAGATCAGGATCTGATTTAGGTGAAACACTTAATAATATGGTTTCCAGTTTATCAAACGAACAAAAAATTGCTATAAGGAAATATGGTTCCCAATTAAATCCATTGGCAATGATGTATATGATGACAGCTATTATTATACCAAATTTGGGTATTACCTTTCTGTTGATATTATCCTCTTTTAGCAATTTCAGCATTTCCAGCGAAATTTTTTGGATAATACTTGTGGGAGTTGCTTTCTTTCAATTTTCCTTTATAGGTTTAATTAAAAACAGAAGGCCGGCGATAGAATATGACTGATATCTACAAAATTTTATACAATTCATTACCACTTCCATATAAAAAGTGGTTGAAGCAATATTTAGCTTATGCTAATTTTACAATTTCTCCTGAAAGGTATGCAGGTTTCTCAATAATTTATGGATTGCTGCTATTGATTTCGACAACATCCTTCATCTTGATAATAGAAGTATCTATGCGCACAACTGCTATAATCGTTGGTCTGACAGTTTTTCTGGTATTTGAAGCTTTTATGCATAGCATAATTGTTCTTATTGCCGATAGCAGAGCTAATTTTACAGAAGAAATATTACCAGATGTTCTTAGTTTGATTTCTTCAAACATTCGTTCTGGTTTGACGCCAGATAAAGCTTTAATGTTAGCTGCTCGTTCAGAATTTGGTCCGTTGGAAGAAGAGATTAAAAGAGCAGCTAAAAGAATGTTATCTGGCGAGCCAATAGAAGAAGCGATTAAAGTTATACCGGAAAAAATTAAATCCAAAAGTCTTGAAAGAACGATAAATTTGCTGTCAGAAGGCATGGCAAAAGGAGGCAGTTTGCAAGGTTTACTTGATGGTTTAGCAAATGATATAAGGGAAGCTAGTTTGATGAGAAAAGAAATTGCAGCTCAAGTTATGGTTTATGCCATATTCATATTTTTTGCTGTATGTATAGGTGCACCTGTGCTACTAGCAGTATCATCTCATTTAATTCAAACAATGACTACAATAAGCAGAAACATAAACATAGATCAAGCACCAATGCCTACTGGACAAATAACATTTAGAATTCAAAAAGTAAATATAGACCCAACTTTCTTGCTAAAATATTCTATTGTCTCTCTAATTATTAATTCCATATTTGGCGGTATATTAATAGGACTGATAAAAGATGGCTCAGAAAGAGCTGGAATAAAGTACATACCTATTTTGATGGGAATAAGTTTAGGCGCCTTGTTTTTAGCTAGAATGGTTGTATTTAGCTTTTTCACTATTTCCCCAGTATGATTAGATTAATTTTAAATTGTGAAAAACAGATTAGAATTATTAGCAAAATTTGGGTTGATGTAATTGAAAAAAGAACATAAAATTAAATCAAATTCTGGAAAAAGTGATAGAGAAAGTGTAAGAATTTTGGATAAAAAAGTAAACGGTTTGTCCAAGAATTTGACCAAATTAGAAAAGAAAATTCAAAAAATAGAAACGTTACAAGGGGAAATTTCAAAATATGCTAGCAAGGAACTGACAAGTGTGAAATCTGAAGACACAAGTCTTGAAAGAAAAATAAAAAATATAAATGACATTTTGCAATCAACTAGAAAAGATTTGCAAGATTTCAAAATTCTTACTAAAAAAATATTAGAGAGCACTGCAAAGAGTTTAAAAGAAGAAACAGAAGCAAAAATAGATAAATTTACAGGAAAATTAGAGGCAAAATTGAAGGAAATAGATGAAGAAATAGATACATTTAACAAGAAAATAATCGGTTTGACAGAAGTATTAAATGAAAATACACTTGATATATATGAAAGAGTTGATAATCTAGTATCTTCAGCTAGCGAAAGAAAAGTTGACCAGAAAGCCTTTGACGAGGTAATGAATTCTACTAACAGCAGGATAACACAGCAGATGAAGCTTCTTGAGAATCTACGAAACGAGTTGTTAGTTCTTCTTGAAAGTTTTAACAATAAAATAGAAGTGCTTAATGACGATTTGAATAAAAAAATACAAGCTAACATAGATTTGCTTGATGAAAGATTCTCAGCTAATATAATTGATTTAAATTCAAAACTGGATAGCGCTGTAAATAAGATTGAAAACAGCATGGCAGAAATGAAAAACGATTTCAACAAAAGAATGAGAAATTTAGAGGATGTAACTATTTCTAAAGTTGACAATTTAAACGATTATGTAAACAACACTCTCGGAGCTTTTAAAACCAGCATAGAAAGTTTAGAAGATAGGCACTCTTCTGGATTGTTTGAAATAAATAAAAGAATGGATGACTTTGTTAGCAGAGTTAATTCTAGCATAATCGAAACAAAAGACGAAATGTATACTAAATTGAAAAATTTTGAAAACGAAACAATAGCAAGAATCGATGATCTAACAGGTCATTTTAACAACATAATAACACCATTAGCTAAAACTGTTGATAAAGTTGAAAGAATTTATTTCAGTTTGGCAGAATCCAGCAAAAGGTTTGAAGATTTTATCCACGAGTCTAAAGCAAACATTAACGATGTTAGAAACATACTTGATCAAAAAATAATGAGTTTGTGGGGTGAAAATAGAGCTAAAATTGATGATTTGAGCAGCGATTTATCTAACTGGATTGCTAACAATCAAGCTAAAATGGAAAACTTGAACATCAGATTAGAAAAAACTGAAAGTAAAATTAAAGAAATATCAGACAAGAGCAATGCGAGAGAAAACAACCTGATAGAAATAACAAACATATGCTCTCGCTTGAAAGATGAAATAGCACTAATGAATGGTTTAATTGATAAAAAAGCAGAACTTCAGCAAAAACAAATCGCTACTTTGTCCCAAAGAGTTGATGAACTTGATGAAAAGTTAAGAAAATTTTTGAAAGAAACACAAACTTATTCTGAAAAATCTTTTACAGTAGAGAAGAATGTGGAATTGCTAACGAACCAATACAAGAATATGGAGAAGCAAATAAACGAGCTTGCTTCACTAAAAGAATTAATGTCAAAGCTAATTGAAACGACAAGAGAGGATATAAACAAACTGAAGGGCCAAATAGAAATGCAGGAAAGACAAAAGCAATTAGAGGAAGAGGCGATACTTAAAGCAATTTCTGAGAGGATGAAAAGATGACAAGCAGAAAATTTCTAGAAACAGTATTGGAAATTGTAACACAACTTAAAGATGAAAAGAATAATCTAGAAAGAAAATATGATAGATTGCAAAAGGAAGTTGAGAGACTAAACTTATTAACTCAGCAGCAAGGTATGGAAATAAAAAATGTGAAAAAAACAGCGACAACAACAATGACAACTTCACAAAACAATGCTGAATATATGAAGAAACTAGCAGCTAAACTCCTTTATGAGACAAAGGATTTGGAAACAAAAGTAGACAACACTTTTGCAACCATAGAAAACAAACTAGCTGTATTGGAAGCTAAATCAAACATGAATTCTATTGGCAATGTGAGAGAGGATATAAAAGAACTGATGCTTTCGATAAATGAAATAAGAAATATAGTTTACATTAACATGAAAACTTTTGAGGAAAATATGAAGAATATTACAGCTAAATTAGAAAATTATGATTTACAATTAAAACTGATAGAAGTGATGAATTATCTATACAGAACGGGCCCAAGCAAAGAAAGAATAGCAGAAGGATTGGAAAAACTACAGGTTCTGGCTCAAAAATTAAAAAGCGTTGGTTTATGGGATGAAGAGAAAGAGCAAAGTATAACAAACTTTCTGGAAGACATGTCGAACACATGGGATTATTACGGATATGGAGATATAGCTGAGATGTTTCGTTCTAAAATCAAATTATAGTGGTAATCACTTATTGATGGTTAAATCAATATGAAATATTTATTAACAAGAAAATTAATTATTATTCTTATCGGAGGTTTATATGATGAAAAGAAAAGGACAAGCCGCTATGGAATATTTAATGACATACGGTTGGGCAATATTAATTATTGTCGTAGTAGTAGCAGCTTTGTATGCGATGGGTGTATTCAAACCAAAGGCAAGTGTTCCATATAGTGGTTTCGGTGGTGACATTACATATGTAGATCACACAGCTACACAACTTGTCATAAGAACTGCAAAAGAAATTCACTATCCCTCTGATAACACTACAACATACCCAGCAGGTTCATCGATTATAATTGACATTTCAGGAACATGTACTAGTTGGCCATCAACAGGATGTCCTGTAACTATAAATTATAAAACACCAGAAGGACTAGTAAAGCAAGTTAGTGGTACTTTATATAAAACATGGTAAATATATAAGGTTAAGATTTTTTGTTTTTATATTTTAATTAGTTATAACTTTATAGATTATTTAGCTAAATTCCAATAGGTTCAGCAAAATCAAAGGTAAAATTCAATTTAATCTTTCTATTTTCCAATTTCTTGTTTCAATATTAGTTGAATTACATAAACGTTTCAATATCTTTTTCATCTAGTTTTGACTTTTTAGTGTATTCCAATAAAGCATCTTCTAAAGTTTTCTCTATATTCGATTTCTTACTTTTTCTCTCTCTTACTTTTACAAGAATCGGAAAATTTACAGCTTCACCAACAATTAATGCTTCCCCTACTCTTAATCCAGGTAAACTTTTCAGCACATCAGAAGTTATTCCTTCAGAGCTTTCACCTATATGCTGTAAATCATATGGATTTACGACTCGAAGAATTATGTGAGTGTTGCATTGAGACAAGACAGTTGTGCTGAGTTGAATAGGTCTTTGAGATATTAAAACAAGAGATGCATGAAATTTTCTTCCCTCCCTAGCTATAGTTTCCAATATTCCTTTGGATATAGCTCCTTCTTTCTTAACCCCTTCCGGACAAAATTGATGAGATTCTTCTACAATCAATATAAACGGAGGTATTTTTCCCTCTCTCCTTCCATTAAAAAGTTTTCTAGCGAAATACGTTACTATCAACTGCTTCTCATTTAGTCTAACAAAATCAGACAAATCTAGAATGCTAAGTTGACCACATTTAGCCAAATTATCTATTGATGGTCTGGTATATTTAGAAAAAAGACCGGTCATTTTCAAATTTGTTAACCAGCCAATAATTGTATCTTTTGTAACAGTTTTAGTATCACTAGTTTCAATAGCTTTGATCAAATCACTAAAATCATAATTTTTTTTATCAATACCGTCAACAATCTTTTGCAGCTCTCTTCTTTGTGGCGAACTCATTTCAGGTATCAATTCTGCTATCTGGCTAGGCGACAATGTTGACACGCCAATGCTAATTTCATCTTTCTTAAAAACTTTGACATATTTCCTATAGAAAGGATCTTCAGCAAATTTTTTATATTCGCCATGAGGATCAATAACAATAACAGCTGGTTTGCCTAATTTTTCGTCTCTATCCAATAATTCTTCTATTAGCACAGAAGTAAGATAGCTTTTCCCAGATCCTGACATTGCAAGTATGGCCAAATGTTTTTGAAAAAGTCTAGTTATGTTTAGTTTGACATCCAAATTATGGAATGCTAGCTTACCTATATGTAAACCAAAACTATTTTGGAATCCAAGAAAAGTTGAAAGTATGTTCTCATCAACTTCTTCAACCTTGGAACCAGGAGAAGGAGGATATACAACTCTACTTGTAAGATTGCCACTACAAATACCCAAAGGAAAACACTTGGCAACGAGATATTCCCATCTATCAACTGGAAACATGTCACCAACTGAATTTCCTGACCGCTCATATTCTCTTACAGATTCTGCTTGCATGAAATATCTGTTTGTCTTCATTATTTCGTCTACTCTTGCAATCATTAACCCATCTTCTGTTTTTATTTGAACAAACTGACCTTTTCTAACGGCAGGTGAATTAGGATTGTCATTAATAACAAAATCAAACTCGCTTGTTGAGGGGCCGTTCAAACTAGAAATAACCGTTCCTAATATTTTTGCCATAAAACAATATTTTATGATACAAACAAATAAATCATTTGAATTAAACAGAATTCTTATGAGTGTAAATTTTATACACAATAAACCGGTTTTGTTTATTCAGGAAATAAAGGCAATAGCAATAGGCGATTTACACATAGGAATGGAATATGAACTAAAAAAATCTGGCGTAAACATACCGCTTCAAATAGCAAGAATGAAAAGAGAAATAGATGAGATTATAGAAAAAACTAAAGCAAAAAGATTAGTTATATTGGGTGACATAAAACATCTAGTTCCTGGGATAAGCTATCAAGAAGAAAGGGATATACCAGAATTCTTAAGACAACTAAGAGATGAAGTAAAAGTAAGCGTCTGCTTAGGCAATCACGACACTTACATAAAAGATATAGCTCCTGATAAAATAGATATTTATGGATCAGAAGGATTTAAAATAAAAAAATATGGATTCTTTCATGGTCATGCTTGGCCGGCAAAAAGTTTGATGCTTTGCGATTATTTGATAACTAGTCATACACACCCAACGTTTCAGTTTATCGACACTTTTGGATACAAAATAGTCGAACCTGTATGGATAAAATGTAAATTGAACATAGAAAGAGTGAAAGAAACATATAAAATAAAAAAGACAGGTAAGCTAAACACAATAATAGTGCCTGCTTTTAACAAACTTTTGATCGGTTCGCCAATAAATTCTTCAATTAAAACCGAACTTATAGGTCCTTTGTTTCAAAATAAATTAATTGATATTAAAGAATGCAGCATTTATCTTTTAGATGGAACATATATTGGAAAGATAGGGACATTAAATGAAAGCTAATCAAGTGCAAGCAGTTATATTTGACAAATCTAGCAAGAAATTTCTTTTAATACATCGCTGTGGATATTTTGACAAAAAATTCCTATGGAGAAATGTCAAAGGAACTGTAAATGAAAAAGAAAGCGACATAGAAGCTCTTAGAAGAGAAATAAAGGAAGAAACAAATCTTTCAAGGATAAAAATTAATGGCAAAATTTTTTCTTATTCATATCTTCATCCAAAAAATATCAAAATAAAAGTCAATTGTTATTTGGTTTACGCTAGCGAGAACGATGAATTAAAGAATAATGACAAAAAAGAGAATATAGATGGCTATAAATGGGTTGATGGAAAAACGGCTGTTGATATGCTGTTTTTTGATGAAGAAAAAGAAGCTATAAATAAAGCAATGAAATTTATGAAAATTTCTATATAGTGATAAATTTTAACAGAATGTTTTAGTAAACCTAGATAAACTCTCCTTTTTATAGGTATTTCCATAAAACAAAAGTCTAAAAAACCCTATCGGTGGAAAACCAATCAAAAATTTCGAAAGATATATTATAATTTTGTTTTCAAGTATTTTACCTAAAACAACATCTATTTTTGTTCCCATAGAAAAAATCAGAGTAAAGAAAATTGAAAAAAACACAATTAGAGATAAAAGGACTGATAATTTTTTTTCTTTTTCTTGTGAAAATTCGTTAAATTTAATCCAAAATCTAGAAATGTTGAAAAAAATTAAGCTATAAAGAAAATAAAAAAATATAAAAATTAAAACAAGAGCTACTAAAAATAAAAAAATTTTTGAAGAAAATTCTTCAAACAGTTTTTCAACTAAAAAAATTATAGATATATTTTCGTTATTAGAAAACATCAATTTATGCAATCCTGAAAAAAGATAAAAGCACAGAAATGTAAAAACAACAAAACCCAAAGACATTCCAAAATAAGAAATTTCATAATAGATTTTAGTGCTCAAATCACCTTCCAAATTGAACAACTTTGGGTTTTTTCTTCTTTGTAAAAGATGCAAAAAATAAGTTAATGATCCAAAGACTATGAAAATCACGTCAATTAAATGTAAAACATAAAAACCAAAAATTATACTCAGAATCGTTGAAATACCTATTATCATCCCCATTAATATAAGAGTAGAATTGGTAACTATAGACAGAAAATCGCCTAAAATTTTACACATTTTTCTTGTTTCTTGCCTCAAATCATATTTTCTCATAAAAATTTTTTGTTTTCTCATAAATTTATTATAATATTCTTCTTAAGTTTTCGAGATATGAAAAAGAAAATACACATGACTATAGATAGTTTGATGAAAAGATAATTATTGATACACCCCTTTTCTATGAGAAAAAGGAATTGATAAAAGAAATTTTGATATATTTAAATATAAAAAAATTGTTAAAATAAGTTTCGAATTTGAATTATCATAAAAATTTAAAGCTCATATTTATTTTTTTCCAAAAATTTCTACAAATTTACCTTTACCAAAAGTGAAAAAATTCTTTATTATATCAAATATTTTCTCCAATAAATTATATGTGCTTATGCATTTACAATTAGAACACTCATTACTGTTACATTCATAATTATTCATACAGGGTTCGTTTACATCTTTTTGTAGTTTAAAATTTTTATCAATATCACAATATGATGGCAAACCATCTAAAATAATTCTGAAACCAAAAGGCACACAAACATCATTATGTAGACAACCCATATCACAAAACTTTAGAGTTGTTGTTGGAATCATCATAGTTAATGTAGTTGTTTTTATTAATGAAGTTGTAGTTGATATGATTTTAGTTGTAGTTATTATTCCTTCTGTCGGACAAAATTCCAAGTTTGCATATCTATTGCTTTCATCATCATCATAATGAGAACTAACCAATTTTATTCTAATCCCATTTATCATTTTAGTTCGACCGAGTTCTATAAATGATCTAATCCCATCTACATTCACTATTGCATTACCTTCTGGAGAAACATTATCTAATGTAATATTTTTTCCATTAACAATTACACTTTGATCGACATATAATTTTTTTGTATAGGTGCATCAGAACAAGTTATTGCATAAACTTCGCTAAAAATCAAAATGAAAACAATCATTATTAATATAGGCAGTTTGTATTTAATATCCATATTTAATATTTGTGACTTTAAACCTAAACCATACCCCATTCTTTAAGCAATTTTTTCTCATCATCCTGAAGCTTGTCCCAAACTTCCATTAAAACTCTTAGATTGTGTGGTGTTATAACGGTAATTAGTATGTCACCTTCATTTATCTGCCTGCCAACTGTTGGTTCGTCCATTGATATAGCTGCTTTATCACCAGTTTTTATTTTATCTATGTTTTTTCCCTCTTTTTGTATTTGTTTTATTTTCCCTACATCTCTCTTATCTTCTAAACAAACAGGGCTATTAACTTTTAGCACACCTTCAAGAACTTCCACACCAACTATCGCTGGTTGCCTATTTCTAAAAACAAACCCAGGCAATATTCTTATTCTAGCAGGTCTGACGACACTTTCCAACTTTTCCAATTTTTCTCTCTCCTTTTTGTCATCTCTCCATTTTTTGTATTCTTCAACTATTCTATAAATGATATTGCTTTTAAACACAGGTATCTTTTTTTCTCTCGCTAATACTTCAGCTTCTTCTAACATATCAACATTGAAGCAAAGAATAACACGTTTTAAATCATCTTTAACTGTGTCAATTTCAACAACATCTTGTTTGTTTACATGACCTATTTCTGCTTTTCTTATCGGTATATCGTTGTCATTTAAAATTTTAATTAAAGCCTCTAAACTTCCCAAAGTATCTGCTTTTGCCAAAACACCTTCAACATCTCTTGTGAACTCAACTTGTTCTATCTCTTTTTCAACCAGTTTCTTAGCTACCTCTATTTCATCTTCGCTTTTAACAGCTATAATAGGACTGCCAGCTATTACATTTTCCAAGTTAGGTGCAGATATTTTTATGCCAGCCGCTGCTGTTACTTGCTTTACAGATTCAAATTTTTTTTCCATCCTAAGTTCTTTCAACTCTTGCGGTCTTAATAAAGCTTTGACTTTTGTTATAACAGGTTCTCTGCATCCTATGATAAGTATATCCCCAACTTCTATCGTTCCATCATAAATTATAGCATCTATAGTTGTTCCTAAACCTTTTACTTCTTTCACTTCCAAAACAGAACCTCTTGTATTGTTTGACAATTCAAGTTTATCTTTCAAAAATTTTTGTGCCAAGCCAGCCAGCATAACCAAAACTTCACTTATACCTTCACCTGTTTTTCCAGAACATGGAACTATAGCTATTTGCTTTGTGAAATCTGTTACTCTGTCAAATCTTTCTGATTCAAAACCCCGCTCTGATAGTTGTGCAACAATTGTGTATATTTTTTTTTCAATTTCATCTTGGACTTTTGCCGATTGTTTGCTGAAAGACTCCATAAAGCAAGTTGTCGAAGTAGATTTCCAAGTAAAAATAAGATCAACTTTAGTAGCAGCGACAACAAAAGGCGTCTTGAATTGTTTCAGATATTCTAACGATTCATCTGTCTGCGGTTGAAAACCTTCATTTATATCTATAACTAATACAGCCAAATCAGCTACAGAACCACCTCTTTTTCTCAGGGTTGTGAAAGCTTCGTGACCAGGTGTGTCAATAAACAATAAACCGGGAATAATAATATCTATTTTCAGTTTTTTTAATAAATCACCGCAAATATTCTTAATTACACTCGCAGGAACAAAACTAGCACCTATATGTTGAGTTATTTGACCAGGTTCGGCTGCGTTTACCGCACTACCTCTAATTGCATCTAATAAAGATGTTTTGCCGTGGTCAACATGTCCTAATACAGAAACAATGGGCTGTCTTATTACCATTCTATCACACATTTTAATTAAAAAATAAACTCAGCAACATTCTTATAATTATTAAATTATAATAATATAAGTGGTTAATATGCCGTTAACAATGCACGATATTAAACCTATTGGTTTGTGTATAACTACACAGGAATTGTTTGACACAAAAAAGTTTTTACTAAACTATTGTGATAATTGCTTGCTACGCAGCGGAGATCCACACTTGATCAATAAAATAAATGCGTTAAAAAGAGATATGAATAGTATAAGAACTCAAACCAAGTTTTTAGATGGATATAAAACAGTTATTATAAACAATATAGATAAAATAATAGCTTTGGTGGAATCAAGATATGCTAAAACATTTTCAGATGATGTTCAACTAGTCAAACAAAGCGGCAAAAATTTAATTGAAAAAGTTATGAATGCTACTTCGTTTGATGAAATAGCAACATTAGAAGATGTTTTTAAATCAAACATAGTTTTGCCAACATATAGATTATTTATAGACGACATGAAAAAAGCGAAAATAAACATAGTTTAACCCGACTTTTCAACCCAAGAGAACTTTTTCTGCAAAGTTTTTGAATAAAACTTTTTCCAGTCAAAACCCACTTTTTCACACCATTTATAATAAACGCGAGGATCTATGTAGCTTTTTAGTGAAGTGTTCAAATTATAATCTTTTGTGTTTTTCATTAATTCAATTTTCAAATTAGCTTTTTTTATTTTTTCGTCAATTTTTTGTAATCTTTTTTCCACAGATTTTCTTTTCTTATCTTTCTTCAATTCGGTTTTCTTATCTTTCAATTTCTCTAAACTTTCTAATTTCTTCTCTAAACTTTCTTTCCATTTAGCAGGCAATTTCCTTTTATGATTACAAACGATAGCTGCCTGTAAATTAGCTAAGGTTGCTGTATACTTTTTATACTCATCCATATCATCCTTGTCAACTTTAGCTTTTTTCAAATACTCATCCACTGCTTTTGTCGCATGATATGTACGAAAAACCTTGGCGCTGATTCCTGGCACGATGGAACTAAGAAATTCGTTTACATTTTCTGACCTTATTCCTTCAAAAACAATATCTTTGCTCTTTTCCATAAATTCTTTTAAATTTCTTACAACATTATCAGGTAAAACAATCTTTTTTTCCCATTTTACAGAATCTTTTCCTAAGAAATCAAATTCAACCAAATTGTTTTCTTTTATCTTTATATTATCTTTAGTTAAAGTTGTAGCACCAACAGTATCAGCTTCGTCTTCATCTTTTTCATCACCCACCCTTAGACTTAAAGCATCAATTAAATAACAAACAGTAGCAATTTTTCTTATTTTTTCATCTTTAGCATCTAAACCTTCAATTATATGTTTCTTTATCAAGTCATACTTCTTTCCTAATTCTAAAGCTTTATTGAATTTTTCTATCTCTCTGTTTTGTTTTACAAAAGAGCTGTCAGATAGCCAAACATATTTTTCTTTACCTCTCAATTTATCATCCCATTTTGCAACCCACATGTAGTCAGGTTCCCACACAATTTGTTTCCATTTTCCTGGAGGTCTTGGAGCATCTGGAGATAAATTTAGAATTATATCTTCTTCTTTCGGTCCTTCTTTCCACCTACCTCTCAAAGGATGTTGTCCTCTACCCATAAATATTGAACTTGGTTCTGCAACGTAGTTTCCCAATTCAACTTCTACACCATCAACTATAGCTTTTCCATATTTTTGCTTATTTGCTTCTCTTATTTTTTTTCTTTCTTCAGCTAGAGCCTTTTTTTCTTCTTTAGTCATAGCTTCTTTTTTTGCCTTCTCTTCATTAACATATCTCTGTATTTCAGAAAAATCAAAGTCATCTTTTGTTCCATTAACTTTCAATGCAGCACAAAAATCTTTAAAGAAATTTTCCACGAATACAGGATCTTTAACATATTCTGTATCTAATTTTTTAACCCAAGCTATAGCCATTTCTTCTTGTTCGGGTGTGAGTTTTATAGTCTTACCTTTAAACTTTATGCTGAATCCTTTAGGCTCATATTTTGTCACTAAAATTCCATTGTGTATTAATTGCTTCATTAAAAACAGCCAATAATATTTAAATTAAATTTTTAAAGATTTTTTGTTGATTTATGAATTTATAATATTTATTGTTTTTATTGTAGAAATCAATCAGACTCCTGCACCCTAGGAGCTAGAATGAAATTCATTTCTAGCTTATCAACATCCTTGAAGCTTAATTTCATAGGATAATCTTTGGACCACATTAAAGAAACTTCATCAACCATTTTAGATGCTTTTACCATTTTTTTCAAATAATCTAAAGGATATCTTGCTTTGCTGTTATCAGAACCTTGCAATTCTAAGAGAGATTGATCACCTTTAGTTAATGCTAGTTCGGTAGAGCTTATATCACCAGAAGCCTTCATTAAAAACATATCCTTCTTTGCTTCAAATACAACAGAATCTGAAACGACTTCTGCATCATCTATTCCATTTTTTAGTACATCAGCTTTTATTCTGGCTTTAGTTTTAAATTCCAACTGATCAATGGAAGGAAGCTCTTCTACTTGTAAATCTATCAAAGGAAGAACAAATTTTCTAACAGAGTCACTTTTCATTGTTATTTCTAGTTTGTTATCCTTTAATTCTAAAATTATTTTGTCATCTGGTTTGGCCCTCTTTATTATAGAAACAAAGTTCGTTATGTTTATTGGTATAGATTTACTTTCACCTTCTATTTTAAATTCATCAAAAACGTTTGGAAGTAATCTAAAATTAACAACAGCAACCATAGCTCTATCTGCAGCCATTAAACTCAAACCATTTTTGTCAACCTTGAAAACACCTTCATCGATTAACTCGCCAATAGTTGATATAGAATCTTTCAGCAATTCAGCATCAGATATAGCAGCTTTGAACATACCAAATCACACCCCCAATTTTTTATATAATTCATCTACCTTTTTATAAAGATTTAAATCTAAACCTGTTAAATCTTGAATAACATCAGCTTTTATATCAAACCCTCTATCAGAAGGTAATGTTGAACCAAAAACAGCAACCAATTGATGTATTCCTATTTTTTCAAATATATCGCTATCCACAAACACTCGTACTTTGCTTTCACCATCGTCTATAACTATAGTGTCCTCCTTCTTGTCAACTATTAAACCAATAACTTTGACTTTGTAATCCACATCCGGATCTATTTCATTTATTTTCTTTTTAGGATAATTGTTTTTGTAAGGCACATTTTAATAATGTATTTTAATTTTTTATACTTGAATGACGAGAAAAGAAGAAGGTTTAAATAGAAATGAAAGAAAGGTATTGATATGATACAATTCGTTGATATTGCTTTGAAAAATATATGGAGACAGAAAACAAGGTCTCTTCTAACAATAGTTGGAATAATGATTGGTATAGGTGCTATCGTCGCTTTAGGTTCGATATCAGAAGGATTGCAGGTAACTATAACCAAAAATTTAGAGCAGGCAAGTGGACTAATAACTGTCATGCAAAAAACAAATGAAGGATTTATTGCAGCTATGAGAACAGGAAAAATAAGTGAATCAACGGCAAGTGAAGTCGAGAAGGTGAATGGAGTCAAAGAAGTGGCGAGAGTGATTATACAGATTGGTTATGTTGAGAAAGCAAGTTTTTCACAACCAGATTTGTTCTTTACAGGCATAGAGCCTTCGAAGATTGAAATATATACATCATCAAATATAAAACTGAAGGAAGGAGAACTGCTTGAGGAAGGAGATGCATATGATGTCGTTCTTGGAGAACTACTCGCTGACAAATTGGATGCTAAAGTAGGCGACACTGTTTTTTATAAAGATTTTGATTTTACTGTAAAGGGTATAATAGAAAAAATGGGGGATACATCAACAGATTATGGATTTATTGTTCCTTTAGATATAGCTAAAGAAATTACCGATAGAGAGGATTATTCTTTGTTGATGGTTTTGCCTGAAAATATTGACGATGTTGGTGACGTTGCAAAAAACATTAATGATAACTTTGATAATTTGAATGCTATCACAACAGAACAGTTTGCTAAACAGGTGTCAAATATAATAGACCAAATAAGATTCTTTACTATAGGAATAGCAGGAATATCGGCAGTTGTAGGAGGATTGGGTGTGACGAATACAATGATAATGTCTGTTATGGAAAGAAGGAAAGAAATAGGGATACTAAAAGCTATAGGAGCAACTAGAGGATTTATAATAAAACAAATTTTGGTTGAATCAGCAATATTAAGTTTGATAGGCGGTTTGTTAGGTATCGGTTTAGGTCAGATAGGCAGTTTTTCGATTAAATTTATTTCAGAAGGTCTAGCGTTTGCACAAACAACACCACAATTGATAGCTAATGCATTAGCTTTCTCTCTTGTTTTAGGCATTATTGGTGGTCTATATCCTTCAACGATCGCATCTAAATTAGATCCAATAGAAGCATTGAGATATGAATAAAACAAAACTGTTGTTAAACATGTCTTTTTTTCAAACCAATTTCTTTACTAATTATATTACAGACCAAGCTAACGAGAGGAACGATAAATAAAAGAATTAAATAAGTCTTTATTCCAGGGTTTGTAACCAAAAGAGAGAAAATCGAAGCACCGAAAAAATAATCCAACCAATCGAAAGGTAACCATGGATCACCAGGTGGTATGTTAAATCTTCTTTTAAAAAAACTTTTTACTAAATCACCAAATAGAGCACCAAAACTCATGAGAGCTGAGAGTTTAAGAGTTGATTCTAATGAGACATAAACAGTAAAATCAGTATTAGCTATCCCTCTTTGTATCAACCAAAACTGAAGAAATCCGCTAAGAAAACCGAAGAGTGTGCCTACAAAAAAACCTCTTATTGTTTTGTTTTTACCAAAAATTCTTTTCCCTTTAAAATTTTTACCAAAATCTATTGGAGTACTCCATTCCTTGATTATTGGAATTTTTTGCGATAAAGCAGCCATTCCATTTGCAACAAAAGCAGGTATGAAGAAAAATAAAGCAAAAATGAATTGGTTCATAAATGTAAATAGTGTTCTTCGCAAATAAAATATTGTGTTAATGACTGTTAACAAAACACTATTCCAACTTGTTCAATCTTTGATAAGAAAATTTGAAAGTTTCGCTGACAAATAGAGCGCTACTTGCAGAGAGAAAGATTATAGTGTAATCTTGCAATGTTAAACTTGTTGTGTGGAAAAGATTGGATAAAAACGGAACTTGAATTATTAAAATTAGAACAACTAATGAAAAGAGAACAGACAAATTCAACCACTTGTTTTTAAAAGCATTCATTCTCAAAAGTGGTTTAGCATCCGACCTGCTGTTGTATGCATTAAACAACTCAAACATTACCATAGTAGAAAATACTACTGTTTGCGCCTTAACCAAGTTAGATTTCTTCAAATAAAAATTAAATAAGGGTATGATAACTAAAAACATGTTTAAGACTAAAATCGATATAAGCAGCAGCATTCTCTTGGAGAAAATGTTTTCATCGGGTTTTCTTGGTTTTCTTTTCATCACGTCTGGATCTGGAGGATCTACGCCTAAAGCTAATGCTGGAAGACCGTCTGTTATAAGATTTATCATAAGTATTTGTATAGCTATAAGCGGCACAGGTAAACCTAAAAAGAAAGCTGATGTTAGAACTAGAATTTCACCTATATTACACCTTATAAGGTATGTTAGGTATTTTTTAATGTTGTCATAAATAACCCTTCCTTCTTCAATAGCTTTAACAATTGTTGAAAAGTTGTCATCCATTAATATCATGTCAGCTGCCTCTTTTGTAACATCTGTTCCGCTAATACCCATTGCTACACCTATGTTAGCACTTTTTAGAGCAGGAGCATCATTTATTCCATCTCCAGTCATTGCAACAACATGACCTTTGTTTTTCAAAACATTCACAATTCTTAATTTGTGGTGCGGCGACACGCGAGCAAAAATGCTCACATTTTCTACTATTTTTTCAAGTTCTTCGTCACTCATTTTTTCAAGTTCTTCATCTGTAATCAATTTTCTAGATTTAAGTGTTTCCTTTTTGTTAACCAATCCTATCTCTTTTGCTATTGCTAAAGTTGTTATTGCGTGGTCACCAGTAACTATTATTGGTTTTATTCCCGCAGATTTGCATGCTTCAATAGCGCTTTTTGCTTCTTGTCTAGGAGGATCAATCATTCCCATAAGACCAACAAAAATCAAATCATTTTCTATTTTCTCCTGATTCAATATTTCCAATTCTGGCGTCAACTCATTCTCTTTCACATCTCTATATGCGAAAGCCAAAACCCTCAAAGCATGAGAACCCATTTTTTCTACTGTTTTTAATATCTCTTTTTTCTTTTCATCTGTCAATTTTACTATTTTACCATTCTCTAAAAATTTTGAGCAAAGGTCTAAAACTATTTCGGGTGCTCCCTTAACATAAGCAATATACCTACCATCATTTGGGTGTATCGTTGTCATTCTTTTTCTAACCATGTCAAAAGGTATTTCTGCTATTCTTGGATTTTTGTTTCTCAATTCCTCATAATCTATTTCAGCTTTTTTTGCGGCAACAACCAAAGCTGCTTCAGTGGGGTCACCAATTATTTTCCATTGGTTATTTTCTTTTGTTAAAATAGAATCGTTGCACAATACAGCTATTTTAAACATCAACTCCATTTCTCTCTCTATTTCTTTGATTTCTTTTTTATTGTAGAAGAACTTCCCTTCAGGTTTATATCCTTCTCCACTAACATCAATCGTTTTATTGTTGACAAAAATCTTTCTAACAGTCATTTCATTCTTTGTTAGAGTTCCTGTTTTATCAGAGCAAATCACTGTAGTACATCCTAAAGTTTCAACAGCAGGCAATCTTTTTACTATAGCATTGTTTCTTGCCATTTTTTCTGTTCCTATGGCTAAAGCGCCAGTGACAACAGCAGGCAAAGCTTCAGGAACAGCTGCTACAGCTAAGCTAACACCCCAAATGAACATATCCAAATAATTATAGCCTTTCATAATGCCTACTAAAAAAGCTAAAAAGCAAACGCCTAAACAAACAATTCCAAGCCACCTACCAATATATTCTAGCTTAACTTCTAGAGGTGTTTTTTCTGTTTCTATTTCTTGAATCATTCCTGCAATTTTTCCAAATTCAGTTTCCATACCAATTGAAACAACAACAGCTTTACCATGACCATATGTTACTACAGTTCCAGAATAAGCCATATTCTTTCTGTCTGCTATAGGTACTCCCACGTTAGCTAGAGGAAATGTTATTTTTTTGATAGAATTGGATTCTCCTGTAAGCACAGATTCATCTATTTGTAAATTAACTTCTTCTATGATTCTACAATCAGCAGGTACTTTGTCTCCAGTTTCAAGAACTATTATATCTCCAGGAACTAGATCGCTTGCAGGAATTTTTATTTCTTTCCCATTTCTTATAACTTTAGCTGTTGGCGCTGCCAATCTTTTCAAAGCTTCTATAGCTTTTTCTGACTTGTATTCTTGTATGAAGCTAAGTGTTGCACAAAGCAAAACGATTACCAGAATTATTATACCATCTGCAATTTCTCCTATTGCAAATGATATTATTGTAGCAGCAATCAGAATTATTATTAAAAAATCTTTGAATTGGTCGAAAAATATTTTTATCGGACTTTTTCTCTTTTTTTCTTTTATCTCATTTTTGCCGTATTTCTTTTGTCTTTCTTTAGCTTCTTTTTCTGTCAAACCATTAGAATTAGTCTTTAAAACATCCATTACTTCTTCAGCGTTCATTGTGTGCCAATTTGTCAAAATATCACAACAATCAATTATGTTTTTAGCGGTATTAAATTTTGCTCGTCGTTTGGGATACAGCTAACATAGACATCAATTCATTTAGCATTTAGAAACATCTTGAAAATGCTTTTTGTAAGCCAATATTTTGTTAATAGATTTAGTGTAATTGAGTTTGGAATTAAATTTCTATTATTTGCCCGGGAGTTCTAATGTATATATCCATATAATCGTAACTTGTTGTTCTATCTCTTCTACCTATTGACGGAGAAACTGCTAGTAAAGCCCCACCTCCTTTATCATCTGGACATCTCTCCTCAAGAATATATTTTAAATCTAATACTGTTGTATGTGGTCGAGGAACACCTTCAAAAACCACGCCTCCAAAACAAAGATGTTGTTCGAATCTAAAACCTAAGCGATTTAAATAGTCCTCTATTTCAGGTACCCATCTTTCTCCAACATACGTTCCGCTACTTGGAATATTAGGATATCCATACCTAAAAGAAGTATCAATTTTAGGATCACCAAATAAACTTAGTTCATACAGACCTTTTCTTTTTTTTAATATTCCAAAAGCCCTAGGACCTTCTCCTTCATTAAATTCCCTTAATAGTTTATGTAGATAACAAACTAATTTTGCTCTTTCTCCACCCAAAGGAATAGACTCCCACACCCAGTCAAATATTGAAAGCTCATCCAAATTTTTTATTAATGCAGTTTTTTTTGGTCTCCAATTACCCAATATCATAATCTCACTATTACTACTTAATGATAACATAAGTATTTAAATTTATCGTTTTTTAAATCTCCCCTACCACAACAAAATTTCAAAACAAATTCCTCAATTATATGAAATCTTGAATTTATTTCAAAATACTATGTTTCAGCTACGAAATTACTAAATGTTGATAAAACAATTCAAACTCATCGTTTTTATGATTCATTTTTAATCATCTTTTAATTCTATTTCATTCCATTATTAATTGTGATACCAATGAGCAAAGCTGATAACATAGTTGAAGTAATCAATTTAGAAAAAACATATAATGAAGGGAAGGAAAACGAACTAAAAGTACTCAAAGGGATAAATATAACAATAAAAGAGGGAGATTATGTTTCAATAGTAGGACCTTCTGGTTCAGGTAAAAGCACATTGATGCATATTATCGGTTGCTTAGACAGACCAACCAAAGGAAAAGTGATAATAGACGGAGAAGATGTTTCTAAGCTATCTGATGATCAATTGGCTAAAATAAGAAGAGAAAAAATAGGTTTCGTCTTCCAACAATTTTATCTTATACCTGTGTTAAATGCTATAGAGAATGTTAAGATACCTATGACTTTAAATGGTAATAATAAAAAAGATATGAATAATAGAGCAGAAGAGCTAATGAAGATAGTAGGATTGGAAAACAGAATGTATCATTTCCCAAACCAGTTGTCTGGTGGTGAGATACAAAGGGTTGCAATTGCTAGAGCTTTAGCTAATGACCCTAAACTGATACTAGCTGACGAACCAACCGGTAATTTAGACACAAAAAGGGGAGAGGAAATAATTAAATTGCTAGAAAAACTTAATAAAGAAGGAAGAACAATTGTTATTGTCACGCATGATATGCAAATAGCAAGTCATGCCAAAAAAAGAATAATGCTAAAAGATGGAATGGTGGTAAATAAATGAAAAAAATGATCTCAATAATTATGATTTTATTAATCTTACCTGTTTGTGTTAAAGCTATTACAGATATTTCAGTTTCCACAGCTTATACCAATCCTTATCCAGTAGAACCAGGAAGCAACATAGTTTTGGGTCTAGAGATCAAAAACAATGGCGGAGATGCAGCCAAAAATTTAGAAATAACACTCGTTCCGCAAAACCCATTCTCGCTTTTAGAAGAAGCCAAAAAAGAAATTTCTAGTCTAGACTCTGGAAGTGTAAGAGTAATAGAATATGATTTGTTTGTTGACAGCTCAGCTGTTTCAACTGTTTATCAATTGCCGCTTAAAATAAAATTTTCTGGCTCGAATGAAGTAACAAGAAACGTCAATATAAGAGTTCAAGGAAAGCCAAATTTAGGTTATGTTGAAGTTCCAAATTTTTCAATATTGCCTGGAGAAATTAAAACAATGAGAGTTGAAATTAAAAATCTAGGAACAGGCACAGCTAAGAGAGCTATTGCCACACTCAGTTCATCAGACAATATAAAAACTGTATCCTCAGGCGGAAACGTTTTTATAGGCGATATACCCCCATCTGGAGTTAGTGTGGCAATGTTTGAACTTTATGCTAGTTCTGATGCAGAGTTTGGTGTTTACGATTCGATTTTGAGAATTGATTACGAGGATGAATCTGGCAACAAAATGAACAAAAGTTTCAATTTAGGTTTGCTTATAACAGGCAAGCCTGATATAAGGATTATAAAAGTAGATGTAGATCAAAGCAAGAATGAGTTGGAAGTTGAAATAATAAATCAAGGTTCTTCTGAAGCAAAAGGAATTAAAGGAGAATTGATGTTAGGGAGTACAATACTAGATGTTGATTATTTATCTAAGCTAAACCCAGACAAAAGTGCTACTTTGAAATTCAAGATTCCTAATATCAAAAACATGACAGCAGATATCAGATTGTCTTATAATGGACCTGATAATAAAAAATATGAAAGCAGAGATACTATAAAATGGTCTGTAAAAAGTAATGGAATTCCTTGGTTGACAATTATTATAGCAGTTGTAGTCTTATATATTGGGGTAAGAAATAATATTCATAAAAAAGTTTTCGGTTTGTTTAAAAGAAAAGCTAAATAGAATATTATTTGATTAGTTTATGAGAAGAGCACCTTTAATTGTATGTTCCATAAAAAATCTACAACTAAAACAATTCACAATCAATACAAATAAACAAAAAAATCAAAATCTAATACTCTCTCCATTTGTTTTTACAATGAACACAACAGTAGAATATTGTAGGCGCTTCATCTGCCGCTCTGGTTTGTCTCATAAACCAATGCGCTCCTTTCTTTCCGCACTCAGGACACTTTACATCTTTATCTATAGGATACTGCTCCAAATCTTTGCCTTCCTCCATGACTATGACAACATCTTTTTTAGTGCTAACTTTTTCTGAAATTGTCGTAGTCTCAACTTTTGATGTTCTTGGGCTATAGCCACATTTTCTGCAAACATATGCAAGTTTGCCTTTCTTTTTTTCAGATATCATCAAATTTCCACATTTCTCACAAAACATCATTGGGATCACCTAAAATAACAAAGAAAGTATGAAAGACATAATATAAGTAAATATCAACTTTGGCCATCCTAAATAAGGTATGACAAAGACAGCTTTGCCATGAACATAAACAGCTTCCCATGGGTCAATCGTTGGGTTGTGGTCACCTTTTGTCACTATCTTGCTGTTATTCATCTTTACTATTCTATGAACTATAGGTATTTTTTGATTATTTATATCATACACAATTACATCTCCAACTTCTAGCTTGCTTGTGTTCACTCCTATTACAACCAGCACATCACCTTTCCTAAAACCATTTTTCAAAGGCCAAGAGTCTATTTCTTCTCTCGTATAACCAAATTCACCTTCAAGATACTTGTAATGTCTATATTCTGTCGTTTCATCGTGTGTCATTGATTCTGAAACAACTGCAACAACAGGCAAATCTGTTCTTAAAATCAAACCTAAAATATAGTTTGATGAAATAGCAATTATTAAACCTAATGCAATATAAAGGACATTTTCGACAAATTCATTCTTTTTATCCTTTTCCTTCAAGCACGTCCACCACTTTCTCCCTTTACAAGAGCAGAAGCAATCATGTGCGCCACTCTTAAAGGTTCAGGTATTGAACTTCTCGTACAACTTAATAAAATTATCTTTTCTGCCTCCTTTGAATCTAAACCACTAAATTGATAATAGACATTTTTATTGTTTTCTGTTTTTAATTTGTTAACCTTTCCTGCATTCTTAATAGCTTCCCATCTCAATTCTCCATCCTCAAAATGCTTCAAAGCTTTCTTTATCTTGAGAAAGTCAGGCAACTTGCGACTTACTATTATAACAGGCAGTTTTATCTTTTCATTAAGTTTCTTGATGTCAATAACATTAAATCCAGCTATAGTGACGCCTTTAAACATGAGAACGCGCAACTCTTCTTTATACTTTGATTTATTGACAACTTCTGCAACCACATCTGTAGCGTCTAAACCATCTATCTCTACTTCTGTTTTAATCATACCTTCAAATTCCCTTCCGCCCTTGAAAACAACACCAACTACAGCAACTTTTCCTTTACTTCTTGGCGTAAATGAAGCATCGTCAAAAGCCAAAATCCTGATTTCTTTTTTTATTGATCTCACACAACCACAATAAAAAATAATAAATTTTTAAATCTTAACTTATTTGATAATTTACTCTATAGGTGATATTGATTGGTTAGAAAAGTGTTTCCAGAGGCAATGGATCGTCTTTATAATAGAGTTTATGTGTGCAGAAAATGTAAGCACAAAATAAGAGCTGATTACGCTAAAGTTAGAGCTGGAAAAGTTAAATGTAGACATTGTGGCTCTAAAGCTTTGAGGCCAAAAAGAAAAGAGAAAAAGGCGTAAATTATGGAAAGTAAACTTATAAAAGAATGGCTAGAAAAAGGATTAAAACCTTCTACAGATTTTGAGTTCTTTACTAAAAGAGACAACGTAGTTGTTGGCAAGCTAAAAGGACAGAAGGCTGTAGTTGAATACGAATGTCCTTACTGTGGTTTTTATGAAATAAAATATGACGTTGAAATGGAAAAGTCTAAAACTGGTAAAAAGTTCCTGAGACCAAAATTCAAATGCTCTAAATGTGGTAAAACTATAGTTGTTGAACCTTTGAAAAAGTGAGCAGAATATTTCTCTAATTAATATTTAAATCGAGATAAATCTAATTGGTAGAGATGTTTCCTGTAAAAAACCCCAATTTATGCCCTGTTTGTAACAGTCAAGTGTGGAGACACAAGTCATCCTGTCCAATTTTAAAAAGAATATTGCTGCAATACGATTTGAAATCTAAAATAACTGCTAATGATATATTTGGAGCTACACCACCTTCTATAATGGTCGGCGAGCATGCTTATCCCAAAGTGAATGTAGGCATACTATTAACACCAGAAAGAGGTGACGCATCTATTCATGATGCACCAAAAATATGGTATCAACTTAAGATGTCGATAGAAGATGTTTTCAAATTAAGGTTGAATCTTGTAAATGCAAGAAAACATTTCAATGTAGATTTAGCTACCAAGCCAGATAGATATTTAGATGCTATGCAGCAAATAGCTGCTTCATCTCTTTCTTTGGACACAGAAGTTAAGTTAACAAAAAAACCTCTCATATCCCTTCATTTTGATCCATCTTCAGCGCCTTATGGTCCTGTCGGTACACTAGAAAAGGTTGAAATAACAGATAATCCGAAAATAGATAGAAGAGTTGACTATATTATTTCTGACACAGATTATAAAGCAGAAACAGCAATGCTAGATTTGTATAAACATGGATATGATGTTTACAACATTTCTAAAATTCTTTCTGTTGGATTATTAGGAGTCAAAATTCAAAGAAAACTAGTACCAACTAAATGGTCTATTACCGCAGCTGACTCGACAATAATCAAATTTTTGTTGCATGAAGTGAAAGAGAATCAGCAAATAAGCGAGTATCAGCTCTACGAAGCTAATTATATGGGCAATTATTTTGAAATTTTGTTTATACCAACCCCATGGATGTTTGAGGTAGTAGAAATAGCAGTTCCAGGAGCAGCTTGGATGCAAGGCAGAAAGGCACCAATAATAACAAGCGATCATGAGTTTCATTGGGGAAGGAAAACTTATGCTGAAAATGTAGCGGGCGGATATTATGCAGCAGAACTAGCTGTTTTAGAACATTTGTCTTCAATCAAAAAGCAAGCAGGTGTGCTAATAGTGAGAGAAATAAGACCAGAATACTATGCGCCAATAGGCGTTTGGAAGGTAAGAGAATGTGTAAGAGATGCTATGAGCAAAAAACCTTTGGTTTTCAACAACTTAAGCGAGGCATTAAAAAGAATTGACAGTTTGTTTATAACAAAGAGCGATTTTTGGAAAAGAGAAAGCAAGATATTAGAATATATAAAGAACCAAAAATCCCTCAAACAATTCTTTTGAGTTTTTTCGCCTTGTTAATAACACTAACAACATAACCCGCTTTCATTTTTGTGTATTTTTTTCTGTCATGATTTGCTTTTTCCCACCAAAACTTTTTCAAATTATAATATTTTTTCACTTCTTTAGGATGTGTTCTTAAATAATCTCTGAATATAATATAATTTTTATATCTATCTGAAGTTTTCCACATTAGATGCACATGAACCCGAATTTTTTTATTTTTATAACTCATGTCTCTTTTGAACAATATGCGAAACTTATCTCCAGTATTTGGTGGATTTGTATAACCGATTAACATCATTTTTTTGCAAGCTCTCTTAGCATCTTTTTTTGTAGGAGAAAGTAAAAGAATGTCTAGAATATTTTTACCCCCAAGATTAGGTACAGCAGTGCTACCTATGTGATATATTTTAAAAAATTTACCAAAATTTTTTGCAAGACGATTATATTCTCTTTCAAAATACAGCTTGAAATTAGGATCATATTTAACTATTGGGAACTCTTTTTTCATAATTAAAATAAATAGGTCTTAAAAATTTAATATCAACCAACATAACTCATTGTTCTATCTTCCTTTTCTGCTTCTGCTAAAATCTTTGTTTTTGATCTTTCATCAAATCTAGAATAAAAGTCAATTATTTTCTTGTTCAAACTAGGCCTTATTGCTTCCATAGCTTTAGCAAAATGTTTCTCTCTAACTTCTTTTGTATTTTTATCCTCTCTCAAAGCTGTCATAGCAGCTTCTCTTACCAAAGCTTCCAAATCAGCGCCAGAATATCCTTCTGTCTTCTTAGCAAGCTCTTTCAAATTAACACCTTTCAATGGAACATTTTTTGTTTTAATTTCTAGTATCTTGAGTCTAGTTTTTTCATCTGGCGGAGGGACAAGAACAAGCCTATCAAATCTTCCAGGTCTAAGCAATGCCGGATCAATCATATCAGGTCTATTAGTAGCAGCTATAACAACAACATCTTTCAATTCTTCAACTCCAGACATTTCTGTCAACAATTGAGAAACAATTTTTTCGCTTACATGTTCACCATAACTTAACCCTCTTTTTGGAGCCAAAGCATCAATTTCATCAAAGAAAATAACAGCTGGTGCTACTTGCTTAGCTCTTCTGAATAGTTCTCTAACTCTTTTTTCGCTTTCACCCACCCACTTGCTCATGAGTTCCGGCCCTTTAACTGAAATGAAGTTTGCATTGCTTTCTGTTGCAACAGCTTTTGCCAATAATGTTTTACCACATCCAGGCGGACCATATAAAAGAATACCACGAGGTGGTGTTATTCCAAGTTTCTCAAATTTCTCAGGCATTGTCAAAGGCCATTCTACAGCTTCTTTTAATTCTTCCTTTACTTTATCCAAACCGCCTATATCACTCCATCTAACACTTGGAACCTCTATTAAAACTTCTCTCATAGCTGATGGTTCTACCACCTTTAATGCTTCTTTAAAGTCATTCATTTTAACAACTAATTTTTCTAAAGCTTCTTTTGGCAATGTTTCCTCTTCTTTCCATTTGATTTTCGGTAATAATCTTCTCAGAGCATACATTGCTGCTTCTTTTGCCAAAGCCTCCAAATCCGCACCAACATAACCATAAGTTACTTCAGCTAATTTATCCAAATTAACATCTTTGTCTAAAGGCATTTTTCTTGTATGTATTTCTAATATTTCTTTTCTTCCTTTTTTGTCAGGAACACCAATTTCAATTTCTCTATCAAATCTACCAGGTCTTCTCAAAGCAGGATCTAAAGCATCAGGTCTGTTAGTAGCAGCTATAACTATGACTTTACCCCTTTTCTTCAAACCATCCATTAATGTTAACAATTGAGATACAGTTCTCTTTTCAACTTCACCTGTAACCTCTTCTCTTTTTGGAGCAACGGCATCAATTTCATCTATAAAAATAATTGAAGGCGCATTTTTTTCAGCTTCTTCGAATATACGTCTTAGATTGGCTTCTGTTTGTCCGTACCATTTCGAATAGAATTCAGGTCCACTTATCGAATAAAAATTTGCACCAGATTCGTTGGCTACAGCTCTAGCTAACAGAGTCTTCCCAGTTCCGGGTGGGCCATGTAATAAAACTCCTCGTGGTGGTTCTATTCCTAATCTAGAAAACAATTCTGGATGTCTTAATGGAAGTTCTATCATTTCTCTAATTTTTTGAATAGCTGGTTGTATACCACCAACATCTTCATAAGTAACAGTAGGAACCTTTCTCTTTTCAATTTCATATCCTTTCGGCAGTTGAGGCAATATTTCAACTTCAGTAGCTTCTGTAATTCTAATAATACCTTTCGGCTCTGTGTTAGTAACTAAAAATCTCGTTTCTCCTGTAGGCGAAAAGAAAAAGTCTTCAAAATCAAAACCAAAGAATTCTTGAAATATAGAAGGATATCTATCACCTCTTTTGACAACAGGACTAGGAACTATTATATCTCCCTGACAAACAGGTCTATATAGAATGTTTTGCTTTATAAGGTTAGAACTTATTTGAACATAAACATTTTTTTGCGCAGGAGCTAAAGTAACTTTTTTTGCTTCTTTAACTTCAGCTTTTCTTACTTTTACATTCTCTCCAACACCAGCATCAACATTTCTTCTGACAAGACCATCCATTCTTATTATGTTCAAACCAACATCAGAAGGATAGGCACGTATTGCTAGAGCACCAGACTTTTTTTGTCCTTCAATTTCTACAACATCACCTTCCTTCACTCCTATCTTTTGCATTACATTATAGTCAATTCTTACTATGCCTCTACCAAATTCTTCTCTTTGCGTCAATTCACCAACTTTAAGTTCAATCTCTTTTTCACTCATCAAACCAATCCTCTAATAATTTTTTTTGATTTTCATTTAGCAAAACGTCAAATTCGTGCCAATTAATCTTATCTTCCCATTCACTAAAGAATTTTCTCATAATATCTAAATGTTTTTTTAATATAATAAACATTGAGTGATCAACCCTAATATTAGGTATCTCGTCGAGCAATCCTTCTCTTCTATATTCATATCTTTTTTCGTTTCTATTTATTACTTGCTTCCAACCGTATAATTCTCTGAAAAACTTGTTTCTTTCATAGTTACCTCTGAAGTTTTTTGTTTTTATGCTGAAACAAATTAATACTGTTTTTTCCATAGATATCACAAATTTGTTTAGATTAAATAAACACTAACAAATATTTAAACATTACGACAGCAAACAAAAACAAGAAATACTTAAATTCTAGTATGCTATTAATTGTGAAAGGTAATTTTATGACATTATGGAATATAGACAAAGGCAAGAAAATAACAGGCGGAAAGATAAATTTGAATAGAAAAAAGAAAAGATATCAAAGAGGATCTTCGCCACTCCACCCAATTTTAGGACCCACAAAAAAAAGAATAGACAGAAGAAGAGGCGGGTTGAAAAAGGTAAGAATTGTTTCTAGCGATGTTGTCAACGCATTGAACACCAAAACAAAGAAAACCAAAAAAGTAAAGATAATTGATGTTGTTGAACATGCTGACAACCCAAACTATACACGACGTGGTATCATAACAAAAGGATGTATAGTGAAAACAGAAGTCGGTTTAGTTAAAATAACCAGTAGACCAACACAAGATGGGGTTGTCAATGGAATAATACTTGAAGAAAAATAGCAAACTTTAAGCAAAAGCTTTTTTATCTCATTTACAATAGTTATTTAAGCTTAATTATCAAATCGAATAAAAGGTGAAACGATGGTTTTCGATCTGATATTTGGAAGAGAAAGAGAAGAAGATGAAGATAGAGATGCTTTTCTAGAGATCGACAAAACAGGAGAAGAAGGAAAAAAAGTTCAAGTAAGAGTAGAGAATTTAGAAGAATATGGTGACACAGACAGAATACAGAAACTATTAAGAGAAGGTAATATTGTCTTCTTGAAAATCAAATTGCTAAGAGACAAAGATTTGGGAGAGCTGAAAAGAGCGGTAGCTAAAATTAAGAAAACTGTTACAGCAATGAACGGTGATATTGTAGGAGTTGACGAAAATTACCTGATAATAACACCAGAATTTGCAAGAGTTTTCAGGGGAGAAGTTACAACCCAAGTTTAAATTAATCTTTTTGTATTTTTAAACTAATTTTATCTAAATTTAATGAGCGGTTGTAATGGTTAAGAAAACAGAAAAAGATTCTTGGAAAAATCAAGCTATAGCAATATTTTTTGTCTTTCTTATGCTTGGATCCACTGTTACTTATGCTGTAATAAGTATCTTTAAACCAGCGCAAACATCCTTTATACCTCCAGATAGAATATTGAATTACAAATTGACAGAAGAACAGATAAATTTCCTAGTGCAAAATTATCAAACTATAATCGAATATGACTACCCGGCTAATTGTATAGATTGTCTAGAAGTAAAAAACATCCTTGAAGAACTGACACAAAATTCAGAAAATCAGATATTTTTGCAAGAAATAATTGTGAATGAAAGCAAAGCAAACTTGTATGTAGTTAACATTTTGAATGAAACAAGTATAGAAGAGCCGACACCTTCTATAGCAGCTTCAACTGTCTGCAACGCTTTAATTAGCGCGCCAACATGGTGTGTGTTAAATCAAGTTTAATTCTTCTTTTGTTAAATTATTTAAAAGGTGATATAAAATGGGTTATGTCTATCTTTATACAGGCACAGGCGCTGGAAAAACTACTAACGCTCTCGGATTAGCTTTGCGATCAATTGGACATGGACACAGAGTTGTAATAATTCAATTTCTCAAATGGTGGAAAAATACAGGTGAATACAAGTTTAGAAAATTGCTGCCTAAGCAATATGAGATATATCAATTTGGAAGAGAAGGTTGGATAGGGCTAGACAATCTTTCTAAAGAAGACAAGAAAAAAGCTGAAGAAGGTTTAAAAATGGCTGAAAAAATGATGAAAACCAAACCAAATTTACTAGTGCTAGATGAGATCAATTTGGCTGTACATACAAAGATGCTTGATGTTAAAGACGTGTTAAAATTGCTTGAAAAAATACCTGATAAGACTAACGTTGTTTTAACAGGTAGATATGCACCGAAAGAGCTAATAGAGAGAGCAGAATTTGTAAACGAAATAAAGGAAATAAAATATCCAGCACACATACCAGCACAAGAGGGCATACAATACTAAGCGGATATCATTGGAACAGGCGGTGGTGAATATTTAACACTTTCCTTTATTTCTATTGGTTTTGCTTTTATTTTCTTTAAACTTCCACACTTTCTGCAGACATAAATACCAATATTCTTTTTCTTTTCTTTCAAAATCATTATATTTCCGCATGCGCTGCAAAATATTAACACTTGGAATTCACCTCATATTTTTTTTAAATTTTCTTTGAAACTCAAATGACGGTCATCCAATTTTGAAAGAAAAAGTTGGAATCATCCCCATTTATCAACAAATAATAAAGCCTATGATTAGGGATGAATTGCAAGCTAACATGAAATTATTACACATTGCGGTTATGTGTGTTATAGACATAGGCTTATTTTATTTCTTTAATCGCTAAAATATTTAAAGCCATATCAAAGTTTTAACCATATATTTGGTATAGTAGAAGTGAAGAAAAATGAAAATAGATGGTTGGGTTGAGGAAATAAGGATTTTAGGCGGAATAACATTTATAAAATTACATACAGCTCATGGAGACAAACAAGTAACTGTTGTTAAGAACAATGCTACTAAAGATGTTTTAGATGCAATCAAAAAGCTTACGCGTCAGTCTGCAATAACAGTTTATGGAAATGAGAAGCAAAATTCCCAAGCACCAGGTGGTAAAGAAATAATACCTGATAAAATAGAGATAGTTGGTTTATCAGAAACGCCACTACCACTCGATCCAAGTGGCAAAACTTTTTCTGAACTTGACACTAAACTTGATTGGCGAATGTTAGATTTCAGAAATGACAAAACTTTAGCCATATTCAAAATACAAAATGAGATATTAAAGACATTCAGAAACTATCTTTTATCAGAAGATTTTCTTGAAATACAACCGCCAGGGATTATATCTTCAGCTACAGAAGGAGGAGCCGAGCTCTTTGAAATACCATATTTTGAGAAAAAAGCTTTCTTGGCTCAAAGTCCGCAACTCTACAAGCAAATGGGAGCGATATCTTTCGGTAAAGTTTTTTCCATTTCCCCTGTATGGAGAGCAGAAAAATTCAACACACCAACACACTTGAATGAAATAAGACAAATGGATATAGAAGTTGGTTTTGTTGAGTCAGAAGAAGATGTAATGAAAATTCTAGAGAAAGTTGTTACTGAAATAGTTAAAGCGGTGAACAAAAATTGTAAAAAGGAATTGGAAACACTTGGACAGAAAATAAAAACACCTGAATTGCCGTTTAAAAGAGTAACATATGACGATTGTGTGAAAGTTTTGAAGAAAAAAGGAGAAAGTATAGAATGGGGAAATGATTTTTCAAAGGCTCAAGAAAAGATGTTGTCAGAAATTTTTGGTGATATTTTCTTTATTAAAGATTGGCCAACTGAAATAAAAGCGTTTTATGCTATGCCTTACGAAAACAACCCAAAAATATGCCATGCGTTTGATTTGATATTTCACGGCATAGAAATATCTTCAGGTACGCAAAGAATTCATAAACCAGATTTATTGATAAAGCAGCTTAAATCAAAAAACCTGAATCCAAACAATTTCAAATTTTACATAGATTGCTTTAGGTATGGAGCTCCACCGCATGCTGGATGGTCTATAGGATTGGAAAGGTTGACAATGACCATTGCTGGATTGAAAAATATAAGAGAAGCCTGCATGTTCCCGAGGGATAGAGTCAGATTAAGTCCTTGATAGATTTCAAAAATAAGTCTAAATAAGTGAAGCATTATTAAAGCAAAGAATAATCTAAAATACAAATTGAAAAAGATTTTTCTAACAATGTTGTCGGTAGAATAACGATAGAAATATCAAACGAAACATAAACGAATTATGGAAAAAATATGTGTGTTTTTTTCCTACACTATCTCTAAATATATAGAAGCCATAATTTTCTTCAAAAATCGCTCAAAACAACAATTAGAATTTTTAAACACAATCATCATATTATTTAAACCTTCTTCCCAAATTATACACAAGGTGTAAAAAATGAAAGGCGAGTGTTTTAATTTTCTCTGATTTATTTACACCTTATAGCGAAACTAATTCTAAATTTGGAGGTTTGATGTGAATGGCTAAAGCTATTATAAAGGATATATTTGACGGCAAACATACAAACAAGCAAGTAGAAATTTCTGGATGGATTCACAACAAAAGATCAAGCGGTGGCATTTTATTTCTGTTTATAAGAGATGGAACAGGAATTATTCAGACTACTTTACAAAGAAGCACATTTCCAAATTTAAAAGAGTATGACAGACTTCCTGAAGAGTCGACTGTTCAAATAAAAGGAATGGTTAAAGAAGATAAGAGAGCAGAAGGTGGATATGAAATTAAAGCAGAAGAGTGCAAAGTGTTATACAAAGCAGAAGAAGGTTTTCCCATTGCTAAAAAACAGCATGGACCAAGTTTCTTGCTAGACAATAGGCACTTCTGGATTAGAAGCAAAAAAATGCAAGCTATAGCCAGAGTGAAGGCTGATTTGATAAAAGCAGGAAGAAAGTGGTTCGATGATAATGGGTTTACTGAAGTTCACGTTCCAATATTAGTTGGAGCAGCTTGCGAAGGAGGATCGACATTATTTGAAGTCAACTATTTTGGTAAGAAAGCTTACTTGACACAAAGTTGGCAACTATACGGTGAAGCTACTATAGCTGCTTTGGGTAAAACATATACCTTTGCACCATCATTCAGAGCAGAAAAATCTAAGACAAGACGACATTTAACTGAATATTGGCATTTGGAAGCAGAAATACCGTTTGGTGGATTGAAAGAAATAATGGAAATAGAAGAGAATTTGTTAACAGAAATGTTGCATTTTGTGGCTAAATCAAGAGAAAAGGAGTTGATAATGCTAGGCAGAGATCCAAAATATCTGTTAAGTATAGAACCACCATTTAAGAAAATAACGTATGATGAAGCTATAGAAATACTACAAAAAGATGGAATAAGATTGAAATGGGGAGATGATATTGATTGGAGACATGAAAAAGTGCTAACTAGTCATTTTGACAAACCATTTTTCTTGTCTCACTTTCCAAAACACATCAAAGCATTCTATCACAAACCAGATCCGGCAAGACCAGAAGTCACGCTATCAGCAGATTTACTTGCTCCAGAAGGTTATGGAGAGATAACAGGCGGTGGAGAGAGGATAGAAAGTTATGATGAACTTATGAAAAGAATAAAAGAAGAGAAGCTGAACGTGAGCGAATATCAATGGTATCTTGATCTAAGGAAATATGGTGCTTGTCAACATGCGGGATTTGGATTAGGACTTGAAAGAGTTGTGGCTTGGGTTTGTAAGCTTAAACATATTAGAGATGCAATTTTATTCCCAAGACTAATAAATAGAATTTATCCATAAATTTTAAAAGAAAATAGACAAGCTCCGGTAGCTCAGTGGTAGAGCAGTTGGCTGTTAACCAAAAGGCCGTCGGTTCGAATCCGACCCGGGGCGCTATTCTAATTTAGCTTTTTTGATTATAATTCTTCCAGAATAATTGCTGTATTCTCTTTTTGATTCTATTATCACAATTCTTTTTTTAAACATGGGTGAGTTGACGACTAAAGTTTCAAATTCTCCACCCTCGCCTGCAGGACTTGTTTTATAAATTCTATTCAATTCATCTAATTTTTTAGCCAATTTTCTGTCGATTTTCTTTCCTAACAAATCTTCGCCTAAAGGATAGGCGGCAACAGCAACAACTATAGCTTCAAAACCTTCTTTTAACAATCTATCAACAACTTCCCTTTCATTCATTTGCCAAAGTGGGTTAATGCATTCTATCCCCAATTTGTCGCATATTTTTTTTATTCTACTCGACTGATAGGCAGACTTGATAGCGCCTGTAACAATACCTTCTATTTTATATTTCTTTATAGCTTGTTTTATGGCAATCTCAAGATCTTTTAATTCTTTTTCCTTTTCACCTTT
>Ga0123519_10001887_pt1 | contig 35657 bp, 34 predicted proteins | sample YelNatPaOPRAMG02_FD_87396 | JGI IMG/M metagenome (GOLD analysis project Ga0123519, IMG submission 87396) | Hot spring microbial communities from Yellowstone National Park - Yellowstone National Park OP-RAMG-02 (version 2) | ecosystem: Environmental > Aquatic > Thermal springs > Hot (42-90C) ... | reverse complement strand
GGCCTGTTCGGCTTGGGCCTGGAGGGCCTGCACCTTGGCCTCCGACTCTGCCTTCACCGCTGCTAGCTCGTCCTGGAGGGCAGCATAGGCAGCCTGGGCCTGTTCGGCTTGGGCTCGGGCCGCCCCGATTTCGTACCTCAACTCCTCCTCGGTTCTGGCAGCCTCTTCGCGGATACGGGTCGCCTCTTCTCTCGCTGCTGCCTCGGCAGCCAACAAAGGAGCTGCCTTGGCCGCCTCTAGAAACGAGGACTGAGCCTGGCATGCCATTTTCCTGGCATCTTCGTACTCATCGCGAGAATACGCCTGCCTAGCAGAACTCAATTGGCTATCAGCTGATTGATAAAGATCGGCGGCGTAAACTCTGGCCCCAGTAGCTTCTGCCTCTCCGGCTGCCTTCTCCGCAGCGGAGATCGCTGCTTCTGCCTCCGCCTTGAGCCTCTCCAATCTTTCTTTCTCTTGCTTCTCGGCCGTTCTTCTCAGGGCAGCGTCCTGAGCCAGGACGAACCCCTTGCGGGCGGAGGAGGCTTGTTCCTTCGCTTCCTCGTAATTCCTCTGCAGGTAGCTCCCCTTTGCTTCCTCCAGGAACTCCATTGCGGATGAGAACTCGGCTTCGGCTAGGACCTTGGATCCAGCCAATTCGGCCTCCTTGGCTGCATCCTCTGCATCAGCAATGGCTCGTTCGGCTCCAATTTTCGCCTGAGCCGTTTTCTTGGCAATCTCGGCCGCCGCCAGGAATTGTTTCTCGGCCAAGACAGCTATGTCTGCTGCCTCGTCAAAGTTCCCAGAGCGAAAGGCAGCTTTGGCCTGCGCCAAGATCTCCGTAGCGCTGGAAAATTCCTTTTCGGCGTAAGCCTTTCCTCCCTCGCTATCCGCTACCCGGCTAGCTTCTTCAGCCCTGGAAATAGCCGAGGTAGCCTTGGCGTGGATAGAAGCTGCTTCTGCCTCGGCTTTATTCTTGGCAGAGATAGCATGAGCCTGCGCGGCTAGGGCCAGGCTCTTGGCCTCCTCATAGTCTTTTTTCTCCAGCGCCTTCTTCGCCTCAGCCAGGGCCACCTCAGCGCTCTTCAACTCGCCGCTGGCGTACTTAGCTGCATTCACTGCTTTCGCACCCTCAATGGCCGATTGAGCATCAGCGATCTCCTTCGTGGGGGCCACTGCGCAGCCGAGGCTCATGAGGCCGAGGATCAAGCCGATTCCCAGGATTTTTGCTGCAGCCCAATAGAGACTTGCACTTCTTTTCCTCTTATCCATCGATTCACCTCCCTTCTTTTTCTATTTCGTGTTCGCCATCACTCTTGGCTGGCGCTTCATCTCATATTGGTTTTTTAGACCGAGCCCCCCTCCTTGTCAACTAAAATCCGACCTGGGGACTGGTCGGTTCTTTACACATGTCTTTACACCCGACATTTCTTGCTGTCAGCTCACATCTCGCTTCAGGCCGAGTTCTTTCAGTTGGCTGTCGCTTACCGGAGAAGGAGCTCTGGTGAGCAGGCACTGGCTTCGCTGGGTCTTAGGAAAAGCAATCACTTCCCGGATGGACTTGGCTCCGGAAAGTATCATCAGCAGTCGATCCAATCCGAAGGCAATCCCTCCGTGAGGGGGAGCACCGAACTCCAAGGCTTCCAGCAAGAACCCGAACTTAGTCTGGGCTTCCTCATCGCTTATTCCCAGGATCTTGAACATCTTCTGCTGGATCTCTCGGCGATGAATTCGGATGCTACCGCCCCCGATCTCTTGCCCGTTCAACACTAGATCATAGGCTTTGGCACGCATCTTCTCCGGGGTGCTGTCGAACAGAGGAAGGTCCTCCTCCAGGGGGGCTGTAAAGGGGTGGTGCACGGCCTGGAAGCGCATTTCCTTGTGGTCATATTCCAATAACGGGAAATCCAGGATCCAGACCGGGCTGAATTTCCCCTGCCCCACCAACCCTAGCTCTTGGCCCAATTTAGCCCGAAGCCTTCCCAGGCATTCGTAGGCCACTTTTGCCCCTTCAGCTACTAGCACCAAAAGGTCGTTCTCTGTAGCCTTTACCTTCTCCTTCAACCCATCGGCCGCTTCCGCCGTGAGATACTTGGAAAAGGAAGAAACCAGCTTGCCTCCCTCTACCCTGAACCACAGGAGGCCTCTGGCCCCAAAAGACTTCACATATTCATTCCAAACATCGATCTGCCTCCGAGAAATCTGGTCCTGTCCAGGAATGCATAGCCCTAGTACTTTACCCCCATTGGACAAGGCCTCCGAGACCCACCCAAAATTGATACCCTGCGCCTGGACCTCCAAATCATGAAGGGGAAGGTCAAAGCGGAGGTCAGGAGAGTCCAGACCGTAGTTTTCTATTGCCTCCTTGAAGCTGAGCCGAGGGAAGGGGCGAGCAAGCTCCACCCCCCGCGCCGCGCGAAAGATCTCGCAGATCAGCTCTTCCATGATAAGCAGAATATCCTCCCGATCGACGAAGGACATCTCGATATCGATCTGCGTAAATTCCGGCTGTCGATCGGCGCGCAGATCCTCGTCCCGGAAACACTTCACGATCTGAAAGTACCGGTCGAACCCCGAGACCATGAGCAGCTGCTTAAAAAGCTGTGGGGATTGAGGAAGGGCGAAGAAATGCCCCGGATAGATGCGGCTAGGCACGAGATAATCCCGTGCTCCTTCCGGGGTACTCCGCGTCAGAACCGGGGTCTCTACCTCGATGAATCCCTTTGTGTCCAGAAACCGCCGTACGGTCTGGCAGACCCGATGGCGCAGAAAAAGGTTTCTCTGCAGAGGAGGCCTCCTCAGATCCAGATAACGGAAAGACAGGCGAAGATCCTCCGAGACGTCTATGTTCTCCTCTATAGGAAAGACAGGGGGCTTAGCTTCGTTAATGACCATGGCTTCCCGGGCCAGGATTTCTATTCTCCCGGTTGAAAGATGCGGGTTTTCCGTCCCCGGGGGGCGAAGTGATACCAATCCCTCCACCGCAACTACAAATTCTGGTCTCAGCCTTCTGGCCACCTCCAAGGCGGGACCGGAAGCCTGTTCTCCAAAGACCACCTGCACGATCCCCTCTCGATCCCGGAGATCAATGAAGACGACCCCCCCATGGTCACGCTGCCGCTGCACCCAACCCATAAGACAAACCTCGCGGCCCACATCCTGAACTCCCAAGCTTCCACAATAGTCGGTGCGCTTCATGATCCAGGAACTCCTTCCTGGGCGGCCTTCGAGATGATGTGGTCAACCACCTGGGATATGGGTATCTGGCATTGGCTGCCGCTCACCATGTCCCTTACAATGACCGTTCTCTTTTTCAATTCCTCGTCCCCTATGATTACACAATAGCGAAATCTATCCTTATGTGCCAACCGCAATTGGCCTTTCAGGCTTCTGTTTCCGAAATCAAGGGCAGCTCGTTGTCCCTTATGGCGCAGTTCTTGCGAGATGAGCATCCCGGACCGAAAAGCTTCCTCTCCCAGCGTGGCAATGAAGGTTCCCCTAACCCCAGGGATGGCATCTCTAACCGAGGGAGGGAGGGAGGCCAGGGTACGCTCCATGCCCAGGGCAAAACCAATGGCCGGAGTAGGGACACCGTCGATTTCTTCTGCCAAGCCGTCGTACCTGCCTCCCCCGGCCAATGCATTTTGTGCCCCCAACGAGGGGTTGATGAACTCAAAAGCAGTCCGATTGTAATAATCCAGACCACGAACCAGCCTTTCATCGATGACGAATTCAACCTTCAAGAAAGAAAGGGCGCTTTGCACCTCCCGGAAGTGCCTGGAACAGGAGTCGCATAGGACCGTACTAAGACGAGGGGCCTTGGCGATCACTTCCTGACAGCCTTCGTTCTTGCAATCCAGAATCCGCATTGGATTTCTCTTCAATCGGGCTTGGCAATCCCCGCACAGTCGGGAAGACTTAGGTTCCAGGTAGACAGCAAAACGCTTCCTGAATTCAGGTCGGCAAACTTTGCAGCCGACGCTGTTAAGGTGGAGCTTTACCGACTCTATCCCGAGCTCCGCAAAAAGATGGTCGATCATGGCGATGACTTCCGCATCCAGCGAAGGGTTCTCCAAGCCTATTGCCTCCGCCCCAATCTGGTGAAACTGTCGGAACCTGCCCGCCTGAGGTCGCTCATGGCGAAACATCGGTCCCAGGTAGTAGACCTTCACCAAGTTACCTTGAGTGTACATCTTGTGCTGCAGGAAGGCCCTCATGATCGGCGCAGTACCCTCCGGTCGTAAGGTGAGGCTCTCTTGGCGCCGATCGAGGAAGGTGTACATCTCCTTCTCCACGATCTCCGTATCAGGCCCGATCCCCCGGATGAAGAGCTCCGTCCTCTCGAAGATGGGGGTCCTGATCTCCGAGTACCCGTAGTTCTCCAGAAGTTGTCTAGCCTTTGTTTCCAAGTATTGCCATTTCCTGATCTCGGAAGGGAGAATATCGGGAACTCCGGGAACCCCTTTGATCATTGTTGTTGCCTTTCGCTTCACATCGAGGGCTGCAAAAAAGACTGAACTCTAGCGCCAAAGACATCTCGGAAAGGAGAGGCCTTTTAGCTGACTTATCGAATAAAAAAAGCCTCAGGGATCAGAAAGGTGCAGCAGGAGATACCCGTGACAAAGCAATGAGCGCTGGAAGCGCGGAATGCTGATTCCTCTTGTCATCTATCGGTTTATCTCCCACATGAGATGACCCAATTCGGGAAGTATCAGTTCCCTGAGTGCCAATCTCACGGCGTCGGTGGATCCCGGCAAGGCAAAGACCAACTTGTTGTTGGCCACTCCTCCCAGCGCTCTGCTCATCAAAGCTCTCGATCCTATGGTCTGAAAGCTCAGGTGGCGAAACAGCTCTCCGAAGCCGGGGATAGTCTTGTCTAACAGTGGCATCACCGTCTCGATGGTAAGATCCCTACGGCCTACCCCGGTCCCGCCAGTGGTGATCAGCAAATCCAAGTCGGAATCGAGGAAGGTAGAAAGCTCCTGGCGAAGAATAGTCGGATCATTCTTTACCAGTCGGTATTCGATCACCGCATGCCCCTGTTCCGCCAGTAGTTCGCGTATCAGGCCGCCCGATCGATCCGTCTCCACGGTCCGGGAATCGCTAACGGTGAAGACGGCACATCTTGCAGGCTTCTCCCTCCTGGTAGTGTGATCTCGATCCTCCATCATTCGCCCCCCGGTCTGCAAAACAAGCCGAAGTATAAAGACCCCCCCATTGCTTGTCAAGGGCAGGAGCTACTTTATTGGCGCGGATTTTTTCTTTGCCCCACGGTCTGGATTATGCTAAAAAGAAGATGTCTCCTGTGCTTCCCCGGCTGGACTCGACCAGGTGGGTGACTGCCTGCACGACAAGGACTCATGCCTTCCAATAATCCAAAAAAATCCAGAGTAGAAACGTCCCGGATATGAAGCGCATAGGTATCCTCACGGGGGGGGGCGATTGCCCCGGCCTGAACGCGGTCATCAGGGCAGTGGTCAGAAAAGGGATCGTTTATCATGGCTTGAGCGTCGCCGGCATCAAGAGTGGTTGGCAGGGACTCCTGACGGGGGAGATAGAGGAGCTTACCCTGGACTCCGTCTCCGGGATCCTACCCAAGGGGGGCACAATCCTCAGGACCTCGCGCACTAATCCCTTCAGCAACCAGGATGGCCCCCGAAGGCTAATGGATAACCTAAAGCGCCATCGAATCGAGGCATTGATCGTGGTAGGAGGGGAAGATACGCTCGGTGTCGCTTATAAGATTTCCCAGATGGGAGTGCGTCTGGTTGGCGTTCCGAAGACGATCGACAACGATCTGCCCAGCACTGATTACTCTTTCGGCTTCGACACCGCCGTGACCATTGCTACCGAGGCCATAGACCGTCTACATTCGACCGCCGAGTCTCACCATCGGGTCATGGTAGTAGAGGTAATGGGTCGCCACACCGGATGGATAGCTACCATCGCCGGCATCGCTGCCGGAGCTGATTGCATTCTGGTACCCGAGGTTCCCTTTAGCATCGAGGATGTCTGCCGTACGCTTCGCAAGCGGCAGGCCCGAGGAAAAGATTTTAGCGTGGTGGTAGTAGCCGAGGGGGCGAAGCCCGCCGAGTGCGAAGATCTCGTTACCTCTAGCAGCCAGGTCGATGCCTTTGGGCATGTTCGCCTCGGCGGAATAGCGAACTTCGTGGGACAGGAAATCGAAAGAAGAACTGGTATGGAGGTTAGGGTAACGATCCTCGGTCATGTACAGCGGGGTGGATCTCCTACTCCCTTCGATCGCGTGCTGGCTACCCGATTCGGAATCGCGGCGGTAGACCTGGTGGTAGCGGGCCAATTTGGAAAGATGGTGAGCCTGCGGGGAAACCGGATCGAAGCCGTGGACCTTGCCGAAGTCACCTCAGGCCTCAAGGCTCTCGATATGGAAATTTACGAGATCGCCAAGGTCTTCTTTGGTTAGCAATCTGCATGCCTACCAATTCAATGGGCTGGACTCATGGGCTGGGCTCTTTACCCAGGAATCGCTTCCACACCTCTGGATTGGCCATCCCGCTGGGCCTCTGGCCGCGGAGGACTCGGATAGCATTGGTTGCCGAGTCAAGGGTCATAGCCCTCATGGCGCCCAGACTTGCACCGCCAATGTGGGGAGTGAGGACCACATTGTCCATGCTAAAGAGAGGATGATCCTTGGCCGGGGGCTCCTTCTCCAGTACGTCCAACCCTGCCCCGGCGATCCATCCTTCCTTGAGGGCTTGGACGAGGGCTGCCTCGTCAACGACGGTTCCCCGGGAGGTGTTGATCAGGAATGCAGACGGCTTCATCATTCTCAGCTCCCTTTCCCCGATGAACTTCCGGGTTTGGGGGGAGGAGGGAAGGTGGATGCTGACGAAGTCGGACCGTGACAGCACTTCCTCCAATGGCCGATACGTGATCCCGTACCGGGCCGCGAATTCCTCGTCCTTGACCTGGTCATAGGCCAGGATCTCCATTTCGAACCCTCGTGCTCTCCGGGCTACCGATTTGCCGATCCTCCCCAGACCGATCAAGCCCAAGGTCCGGCCGTGAACATCCCATCCCGGCCTTTTCATCCAGAAGCCACCTTCTCTCATGAAGCGATCAAAATACGGAATATGCCGCGCTACGGATATCATTAAACCCATAGCAAGATCCGCCACCGCATCATCGTTGGCGCCAGGGGTGATCGCCACCACGACGCCTCTTTCAGTTGCTGCCTGCAAGTCGATGTTGTCGTACCCCACTCCGTGACGAGAGAGGACCTTTAGCTCGGGTAGGGCACTCAAGACCCTTCGGGTGATCGGCTCATCCGCCCCCAGGATCATGCCTTGAAATCCTCGAAGGGCTTCGATGAGCTCCTCCTCGGTCCAGTCCCCTGGGTGGTCCTGTTCTCTCCTGACTTCTATTCCCTCCCTTTCCAATAGCTCGTATCCTTCCGGAGTCGAACGACCAAATAGACGAGAAGTGATCAGTACCTTAGGCATCCTTGTTCACCCTTTCCCGCGTGTAGTTCTTTCTATCCTCAACCCAGCTCATTCTTCGGAGGGAGCCAAAAGAACGAACCGGTTTTCCGGCTGCGTAAGCTAGGGGGGAAAAGCTCCCGATCCGATCCGGAATCCCCATCCTCATGGCGCCGATCCTAACTCGCGCATTGCCCCAGGCTTTTCCCGTCTATCATCTCTCGATTATCGCTCATGCCACTGCTCAGCCTGCCCATCTCCATCCCTAAGCCCTCCCAGATATGACCACCAGTCCTCCCACGACCTGACCGTAGCCATCATCGCGGGCGGCATGGTCGCTCGCAGTACCGGCAGAAATCTTCTGAGGACAGATATTTCTCGCCTCTATCCGGGAGGAGGGCGACCACCAAACCTTTGGCCATCCGGCGCACCACCTCCAACGCCCCCGCCATGACCGCCCCCGAACTGATTCCCGCGAAAATCCCTTCCTCCCGGGCTAGCCGTATGGCAGCATCGAAGGCCACATCATCCCCGATGGAAACGATCTCGTCGAGCTGCCCCGGGTCGAAGATCTCTGGCACCCTCGATTGGCTCAAGTTTTTCAGGCCCTGGATGCGGTGGCCGGGGGGAGGTTCCACGCCCACGATGCGAATATGCGGCTTCAATTCACGAAGTCGCCGGGAAACGCCCATCAGGGAACCCGTCGTCCCGATCCCTGCTACGAAGACATCCACCTCACCCCCTGTTTCTTGCCAAATCTCAACCCCGGTTCCCTCATAATGGGCCCGAATGTTGTCCGGGTTGGCAAATTGGTTCGGGAAGTAATAACGGTCAGGATTGGATCGATAGATCTCGATGGCCCGTTCAATGGCTCCATCCGTTCCCTTTTCTGCCGGTGTGAGGATGAAGTCTGCCCCATAGGCCCTGAGGATCCGGCGTCGTTCCAGACTCATGTTTTCAGGCATAACCACCAGCACGCGGTATCCTTTGACCGCCGCTACCATGGCCAGGCCAATTCCCGTATTGCCACTGGTTGGCTCCAGGATGATCTTATCTTTGTGGAGCTCTCCCCGTCGCTCCGCCCCCTCTATCATGAAAAGGGCAACGCGATCTTTCACCGAACCACCGGGATTGGCCCCTTCCAATTTGACCACCAACGTCACATCGGGGTTGGGATTCATGCGGTTAATCCTAACCAAGGGGGTGCGACCGACCGTTTCCAGGACATCGGAGAAAATCGCCATCAGCTCACCTCCCCGTGGGACAAATGGGCGAAAAGGAGACCGCCATTGGCCCTTTTCCTATCTTCGAATGTCTTCGATCGCAGCTGCAATCCCACGATCCCGCTCCCTTCCCCCTTCAGAGAACAAGAATCCAACGGCTCTTTAACCTGCATCTTCACTGTGCGCCGACATCTAATCTTACACCAAAGATCGCCCCAATCTATCTTCGACACCAGGGTGGAACCTCAGGAATGCTGGCCCCAGGGCGATAGGGGGCATTTCCCGGCCTCAACTTATCCTATCCTAGACTCGATCCTAGGCTTGGGGATTCCAGATTGCCGGAAGGCGGCTTGAAGGCTGCATTCCTCCCTCTTCTGAGCCACGCTCCCTACCTCTTCCTTCTGGCCCCATTTCCCTGAAAGATAAGCAGAAACAGCAGCGCCCAGGCATCGATCTTTAAAAAAACGCTATCAATCCTTTGCCCGATTTGTCAAGGTAAATTGCCAGCAAGGTTCCTTGGGTCGAATTCTCCAACCATACGGGAATCGGCTCTACAAGGGGAAAAAGGTTGACACTCGCGAGCTCCCTGTGCTAATTTGCGAGAGGTGAACCCGGTGAGCCAGGACAAGGAGAGGCGGCTTGCTGAAGCGGGATAGCAAGAAGGGACCGAGCCTGGGAGACATAAAGGCCTTCTTGGGTGAAGGTACCGAATTCAAGGGAACTCTCAGCTTCGAAGGGACAGTGCGGATAGACGGGCGACTGGAGGGGGAGATCATAACCAAAGATGTGCTGATCGTGGGAGAGACTGCCTTCATAAAGGCCGAAATCGAGGTGGGCAGCATGATCAACAGCGGGAGGATAGAAGGCAATATCTTCGCCCAGCGCAAGATAGAGATACTCCCCCCGGGCAGGGTCGACGGTCACATCCGCACCCCAAATCTGATATTGGCAGAAGGCGCTAAGTTCAACGGAACCTGCGAGATGGTATCCGAGGAAGCAGAGGCTAGCGAGTCGGACATGGGGAGCCAGTTGGCCCCATAGTATACCCTACCCGACCCTAGGGAGATCAAGCATGCGCAAAGTTTATCTCGACCACAATGCCACTACTCCTCTCGATCCCCGGGTATTGGAGGCCATGATGCCTTACCTCCAAGACGAGTTCGGAAATGCATCCAGCATCCACCAGTGGGGGAGGAGGGCAAGGGCAGCGATCGAGGAAGCCCGCGCCAAGATAGCCTTCCTCATCGGAGCCGAGAAGGACTGTATCGCCTTTACTGCTGGCGGCACGGAGGCCGACAATTTAGCCATCAAAGGAGTAGCGTGGGCAAACCAGGGAAGGGGGAGGCACATAATTACCTCTTCGGTAGAGCATCACGCAGTCCTGCATACTTGCGAATGGTTAGCCAAACAGGGCTTCGAGATAACTTTTTTGCCCGTGGACGGGATGGGCCGTTTGGATCCCGACGATCTCCGAAAGGCGATCAGGCCAGATACCATTCTGATCACCCTGATGCATGCCAATAATGAGACCGGCACCATACATCCCATCCGGGAGTGCGGACAGATCGCTCGAGAAAGGGACATTCCTTTTCACAGCGATGCCATCCAAACCTTCGGCAAAATCCCCCTCCATGTGGAGAGAGACAATATAGATCTCTTATCTCTATCTGCCCACAAGATCTATGGGCCGAAAGGCGTGGGAGCTCTGTATGTTCGAAAGGGAATTAGGATGGTGCCATTCCTTCATGGGGGGAGCCAAGAGAAAAAGAGAAGGCCGGGGACTGAGAATGTACCCGGGATAGTAGGTTTTGCACGCGCGGCAGAACTCATATGCGCGGATATGGAAAAGGAATCTGTACGCCTTGCGTCTCTGCGTGACGAACTAGAGAAAGGGATATTCGAACGGATTCCCCATGTGCGGCTGAACGGCGACCCGGATAACCGTCTCCCGGGCACTCTCAACATGAGCTTCGATTTCGTTGAAGGGGAGGCCTTGATACTCCGCATGGACCTGGAGGGCATCGCCGTATCGAGTGGATCTGCCTGTACTTCAGGATCATTGGAGCCCTCTCATGTCTTGCTGGCCATGGGCCTTCCCCACGAGGCCTGCCATAGCTCTCTGAGGTTTTCCTTAGGCCGCGGAACCTCGAAGGAACAGATCGAATACGTACTGGAGGTCTTGCCCCGAGTGGTATCGCACTTGAGGGCCATGTCCCCTCTGGCTCCCAACTGATTTCATCCCAGACCCAAGATAGAGGAAAGGGGAAAAAGAGGAAAGAAAATGTACAGCGAGAAGGTGATGGACCACTTCACCAATCCGCGCAATGTCGGGGAAATCCAAGAGGCAGACGGTGTAGGGTTGGTCGGAAATCCAGTTTGCGGCGATGTGATGAAGCTTTTCATCAAGGTGGAGGACGGCCGGATCGTAGACGCAAAATTCAAGACTTTTGGTTGCGGCGCCGCGATCGCGACCAGCAGCATGGTCACGGAAATGGTCAAGGGCAAGACCTTGGAAGAGGCATTGAGCATCTCCAACCAGGCAGTGGCGGAGGCCCTGGACGGGTTGCCGCCTAACAAGATGCATTGCTCAAACCTCGCTGCTGATGCCCTGCACAAGGCCATAGAGGACTATCAGAATAGGTTGAAGGCCAAGTCTTGACAGACAGCCGTGGCTAGAAGGATCAAAGCCAGAGGAAATGGCAAAGGTAGTGGTGGCGATGAGCGGCGGCGTAGACAGTTCCCTGGCTGCCGCCCTGTTGAAGCTCGAAGGCTTCGAGGTAAGTGGCGTCTGGCTTCGCCTCTGGTCCTGCGGATGCCAAGATTCGGCAGATAATGAATCCAAAAACGAACCTAAAGGTCTAGAAGAAGCCAAGTGCGTGGCCCGTCAACTCCAGATCCCATTCCGCGTTCTCGACCTGGAAACCGAATTCCGCGACCAGATCGTAAGCTACTTCATCCGTGAATATCTGCGGGGAAGGACCCCTATCCCTTGCCTCTTCTGTAATCGCCGAGTGAAGTTCGGGACCTTGATGCAAGAGGCCCTAGCAGGGGGAGCGAGCTACTTGGCATCGGGACATTATGCCCGCATTACTTACGATGCGAAAGGGGGTCGGTACCTCCTATGGCGCTCTCCCGATCCCCATAAGGATCAATCCTATTTTCTGTCCCAGCTCACCCAAGAGCAGCTAGCCCACCTGATCCTGCCCCTGGAACATATGCGCAAGGAAGAGGTCCGAAGGCTGGCGGGCGAATTGGGTATAGGTACGGCCCAAAGGCCCGAGAGCCAGGAACTGTGTTTCGTTTCTCGGGGAGGCTATCGGCAATTTCTTCGTAACATGGCGGGGGACATGATAAAGCCAGGGCCGATCCGAGACCATAAGGGCAACCTTCTGGGAGAACATAAGGGATTGGCCTTCTATACCATCGGGCAGAGAAAGGGGCTCCGCCTCGCAGGAGGGCGTCCTTTTTTCGTCGTTGAGCTCCGTCCCGACAGCAACGAGGTCGTGGTGGGAGAGGAAAAAGATCTGTGGCGCTCCGATATGGTGGTAGAAGGCGTCAACTGGATACCATCCCAGGAATTACCGGGCCGAACCGAGGCATGGGTCAAGATCAGGTACCAACATGCAGGAGCAAAGGCCTTCATCACCCCCATGGAGGGTGGGAGAGCATGGGTGAGTTTCGCCGCCCCGCAACGAGCAATTACGCCGGGCCAAGCGGCCGTTTTTTACCAGGGAGATCTGGTTTTGGGGGGGGGAATCATCGCTTGTTCGCTCCCTGGCCCTAACAGACATGGAGATATCAGGCGATATATCGAGGCTTATGCCCGGTTTTTCCCCTCCTCTCTAGATCTATGGGCTGCCACCTGAAGGAGGGGTTATGCTCAGGGAGAGGGGCGATGTGTTGTTCCAGAGAAGCCTTATAATCAGCCTCGCCCTCTCATGCTTCTTTCTACTCATCTCTGCCCTGGTCTCGCGCTGGGATTGGTTCTGGGGCTTTCTGTGGGGAGCTATCATCAGCCTCTTCCATTTCCAGTTGCTTTACCACTCGGTAACTAGATGGCTTCAGCATCCAGGCGTGAAAGTTAAAGGGGGATTGGTGAGGGAATTCCTCCTTCGACTTCTAATTGCGGGGCTATTGATTGGGCTGGGTATCCTGTATCTGCCCCTCAACTTCTTAGCCCTGGCCCTGGGCCTTTTCCTCGCTCAAGCCAGCTTGTTGATAAAAATAATGTTGGGGTCCTTGAAGCCAGAAAAGGGATGACAGGAGGGAGCGGGAATTGATCGAGCTAGATCGAAGCCTCCTCTTTCAGGTCGTTAACTTTTTGGTGCTATTAGGCTTTCTCTATCTCTTTCTCTTCAAGCCAGTCCGACGCTTTCTAGCCGAGAGATCAGATTCCATCCGCAGGACCAAAGAAGAAACACAGAGGGCCCAGGAGGAGGCAGAGAAAAGGCTCTCTGAATACTCGCTGCTCCTTTCTCGGGCCCAGCAAGAGATCGAAGCCATGAAAGAGGTCGCTCGAAACGAGGCCTTGGCGGAAAGGGAGAGGATGATCAAAGAAGCAAAAGAAGAAGCTAAGAGGGTACTACAGGAGACCAAGAGGGAGATAGAGAGCGAAGTCAGATTGGCCCGCCAAGAATTGAAAAAAGAAGTAGTTAACCTGTCGGCCGCCATGGCAGAGAGACTGCTGCGTAGATCTCTAGGGGTTGAGGATCAAAGAAGGCTGCTCTTGGAGTCGTTGGAAGAGTTAGGGGAAAAGAATTGAGCAGGAGTCCTTCGCTCCGATACGCTCGGGCGCTAGCAGAGCTTGCCTGGCAGGCGGGGAAGCTGGATGAAACAGGAGAAGAATTAAAGGAAATCTGCGGATTGCTGATTAGGTATCCGATTATTCGATCGCTTTTTTCTCCTCAAGACGTTCACTTCCGGTTAGGTCGAGAGCAAGAGGCATTGCTATTCCGCCGCCTTCTTGGCTCTTTGGAGCTGAGCGAGCTGGTCCGGAATTTCCTCCTCCTCTTGCACCAAAAGGACAGGCTTTCCCTTCTCCCTTCCATCTGCCGCCACTATCAGGCCCTTTCTGACAAGTGGCAGCAAAGAGTGAGGATCGATTTCATCACCTCCCATCCCCTGAAAGAACCGGAGATGCATTTATTGGAAGAGGCCTTCCGGCGAAGGCTGGGCAAAAAGGTAATCCTGACCACTCGGCTGGACCCCTCCCTGCTGGGAGGATGGATGGCCCGAGTAGGAGAGAGCGAGATTTGGGACGCGAGCCTCAAGGGAAAGCTGCAACAGCTCAAGTCTAAACTGCTTGCCAACGAGGGACGAACTTGAAAATCAAGGCCGAAGAGATCACCGAGATACTGAAGGCCCAATTGCAGGGGCTGGAGCCGGAGCTGGAGTTCCAGGAAGTGGGAACCGTGGTAGAGGTCGGCGACGGGGTAGCCCGTCTCTATGGCCTCCGAAAGGTGATGGCCAGCGAACTCATAGAATTTCCTGATCGCACCCTGGGACTGGTTCTAAACTTGGAAGAAGATAGCGTGAGCGCCATCCTCTTGGGGCAGGATGCCAGGATCCGGGAAGGAGATCTGGCCAAGCGAACTCGTCGGATAGCTCAGGTGCCAGTGGGGCCTGCCCTTTTAGGCCGGGTAGTAAATCCGCTCGGACAGCCACTGGATGGCAAAGGACCCATCGGGGCTACCGAAACCAATCCCCTGGAGCGACTGGCTCCCGGAGTGGTGGATCGACTTCCGGTAAAGGAGCCTCTCCAAACCGGAATAAAGGCCATCGACTCCATGATTCCCATCGGACGAGGACAGCGCGAGTTGATCATCGGGGATCGGCAGACTGGAAAGACTGCCCTGGCCGTGGACACGATCCTGAATCAGAAGGACTCGGGGGTTTACTGCATATATGTAGCAATTGGGCAAAAGAACTCCACAGTAGCGCAGATCGTCAAGACGCTGGAGGACTATGGCGCTCTATCCTACACTACCGTGGTAGTGGCCAGCGCCAGCGATCCCGCCGCTCTCCAATATCTGGCTCCTTATGCTGGATGCGCCATGGGCGAGTACTTCCGCGACCGAGGAATGCATGCTCTCTGTGTGTATGATGACCTTTCCAAACATGCAGTCAGTTACCGCCAGCTTTCCCTTCTGCTCAGGCGCCCAGCCGGACGAGAAGCCTATCCCGGGGATGTCTTCTACCTTCACTCTCGCCTCCTGGAAAGGGCTGCCAAGCTAAATGAGGATCTAGGCGGAGGCTCCCTCACCGCGCTGCCCATAGTGGAGACTCAACTGGGAGACATCTCGTCCTACATCCCTACCAATGTCATTTCCATAACCGACGGGCAGATATATCTGGAGGCGGATCTTTTCTTTGCCGGAATCCGTCCAGCCATAAATGTCGGGCTCTCCGTCTCTCGAGTAGGTGGGTCCGCCCAAATAAAGGCCATGAAGCAGGTGGCGGGGAGGCTTCGCCTAGAGTTGGCCCAGTACCGGGATGTGGCCGCCTTTGCCCAGTTTGGAAGCGAACTGGACAAAGCGACTCAAGCTCAATTGGCGCGGGGGGAACGGATGGTAGAGGTGTTGAAGCAAGGACAATTCCAGCCTTTACCGGTGGGCAAGCAGATCCTCATCATCTACGCTGGGGTGAGTGGCTACCTGGACGAGCTTTCCCTGGGCGACATAAGACCATTCGAAGATGGACTCTACCGATTCCTGGACGAAAAGTATCCCCAGGTGGAAAGGCAGTTGGAAGAAAAGAAAGAGATAGATGCTAACCTCCGATCGGAGATCGATCGGGTCCTTAAAGAATGGCTTCAAATCTTCTCTTCCCGACAGTCAGGTGGAACTTCCAACCGCGGGCACTGAGAAGAACCCTTAGCACACTGGAATCAGTATGGCCACTCTCAGAGACATCAAGAGCCGGGTGAATGCGATTCGCAACATCCAGCAAATCACCAAGGCGATGAAGATGGTCGCAGCGGTAAGACTGCGCCGAGCCCAAGAACGGATCCTGCGCGCCCGCCCCTACGCCCACAAGATGGAAGAGGTATTGCATCGGCTGGTATGCTTCACTTCCTCTGAAGCCCACCCCCTGCTCCAACCCCGGTCGACCGGCAGGTTGCTGCTGGTTCCGATTTCCGCGGATAAGGGGCTGTGCGGCTCCTTCAACACCAATGTGATGCGCGCCAGTTGGGATCATTACCGTCAGGCGACGGGGGAGGGAAAACAGGTCTTTTGGGTAGCGGTCGGCCGAAAGGCCAAGGAATTCCTCCTGGCCAGGTCTCAGGTCTTAGAGGCGCAATATGTCCACATCTTCACCCAGCTCTCCTACTCCCACGCCTCTCGGATCCGCCAAGATCTCTTGCGGTTTTACTGGGATTTAGGCCTGGAGGAGGTTCGTCTCCTCTTTAGCGAATTCAAATCCGCCGGTCAGCAGCGCCTTGCCCAGATGAAATTGCTGCCTATCGAACCTGCCGATCCCGCCAGTTGTCCTGTTTCCGTGGACTATCTCTACGAGCCCTCGGCAGAGATGGTTCTGCATTATCTACTCCCCAAGTATTTGGAAGTCCAGATCTTCCACGCCCTGTTGGAATCGGCCGCCGCCGAGCAGGCGGCCCGCTTGGCGGCTATGGAGATGGCCTATCAAAACGCAGGGGAAATGATAGAAAGGCTCACCTTACTCTACAATCGCATACGCCAAGAGAAGATAACCAAGGAGCTATTGGAGGTCGTGACGGCGGGGGAGGCCATCAGGCGATGAGGTCTCCGGCCTTGAGAATCCGAATCCCAAAAGGATAAGGATAAAGGGAGAAGAAAGGGCAAATGGATTTCACTTGGGTAAATCAGGGGCAGGTGGTACAGGTTATTGGCCCGGTAATAGACATAGAGTTCCCCCAGGGAGACCTTCCCCCCATTTACAATGCCGTAAGGGTTTTGGATCAGGCCGAGGGGGATGGAGGCTCCCCTATAGACTTGGTAGCCGAAGTGGAGCAGCACTTGGGGGAAAGGGTGGTTCGCTGCGTCTCCATGAAATCCACCGACGGGCTGGTTCGGGGGATGAGAGCTTACGACTTGGGATCCCCCATCACTACCCCTGTGGGGAGGGAGACCCTGGGGCGAATTCTCAATGTCCTGGGTGAACCAGTGGACAACCTGGGTCCGATCCGGACCCAGAAAAGATATCCCATTCACCGGCCTGCTCCCTCGCTGGAAGAACAGGAAACCAAAACCTCCATGTTGGAAACGGGGATCAAGGTAATAGATCTCCTCGAGCCCTATTGTCGAGGCGGCAAGACCGGCCTGTTCGGGGGTGCAGGAGTGGGAAAAACAGTGATCATCATGGAGCTCATCCGTAACATCGCCACCGAACATGGGGGCTTCTCTGTCTTCGCTGGGGTGGGGGAACGAACCCGAGAGGGCAACGACCTGTGGCTGGAGATGAAGGCCTCCAAGGTATTGGACAAGGCGGTATTGGTCTACGGTCAGATGACCGAACCCCCCGGTGCTCGCCTCCGGGTAGGACTCACTGCCCTTGCAATAGCGGAGTATTTCCGCGATGAAGAAGGACAAGATGTCCTTCTCTTCATTGACAATATCTTCCGCTTCACCCAAGCGGGATCGGAGGTCTCCGCGTTGTTGGGCCGCATGCCCTCAGCGGTAGGCTATCAACCCACCCTGGCCACCGAGATGGGAGAACTGGAAGAAAGGATTACCTCCACCAAGAAGGGATCTATCACCTCGGTACAGGCCATCTACGTTCCCGCCGACGACCTAACCGATCCTGCACCTGCCACTACCTTCTCGCATTTGGATGCCACCACCGTGCTATCCCGCCAGATTGTAGAATTGGGAATCTATCCCGCCGTGGACCCCTTGGCCTCCACCTCCCGGATCATGGACCCTCGCTTCATCGGGGAGGAACATTACCGGGTGGCCAGGCAAGTCCAGAGCATCCTTCAGCGGTACAAGGATCTGCAAGATATAATTGCTATCCTGGGAATGGACGAGCTCTCGGAGGAGGACAAGCTGATAGTTTCCCGGGCTCGCAAGATCCAGCGCTTCCTTTCGCAGCCCTTCTTTGTGGCCGAAGAATTCACCGGAAGGCCGGGTCGCTATGTATCCTTGAAAGATACCATCAAGGGTTTCCGGGAGATCGTAGAGGGCAAGCACGACGATCTACCGGAGCAGGCCTTTTACATGGTAGGAACCATCGAGGAGGCTGTCGAGCAGGCCAGACAGCTAGTTTCGTCCTGAGCGAAGACCAAGATGGCCGAGCCCAGCAATCCCACTACCCTTCTCTTGGAGATCGTAACCCCCCAACGGCTAGTCTTGTGCGAACAGGTATCCGAAGTCATCGCCCCTGGCGTTCAAGGGTACTTCGGGGTCTTGCCCGGTCATATCCCCTTCGTATCCAGTCTCACCATCGGAGAACTCGCCTACCGAAGGCAAAAGGAGGAACGGCACCTAGCCATTATCTGGGGCTATGCAGAGGTGCTTCCTGATCGGGTAATCATCCTGGCGGAGGAAGCGCAGAAGCCAGAGGAAATCGACGTGGCGAGAGCGGAGGCAGCTCGGGACCGGGCACTGGAGCGGCTAAGGAAAGGGGAACCGGGCACCGACTTGCAACGGGCTGATCTGGCGCTACGGCGGGCCCTGATCAGACTGCAGGTCGCCTCTCGACGGCAATGAGCGAAGGTGGGTCCGGGATTGCTGTCAGCCAGTTCGGTGCGGCTGACCAAGGGGGCAAGCCTTCACGCACATACCGCAGATCAGGACCCCGATCCCTCGCCAAGAAGAAAATTCCCTCAGCTTTGCCAGACACAAAGAGAGTTCGTATCCCCTCTCGGTGATAGCTCCTGCCGGACAGAGCCCCATGCAAGCCCGGCAGGATGAACAGGTGCGATCCAGGGGCAAATCCGGAGGAAGGGGCATGTCGGTCAGTATGGTAACCAATCGGAGGCGACCCCCGTGTTCGGGGTTGACCAAAAGGTTGGATCTCCCTATCCAGCCCAATCCAGCCTGCCTGGCAACCAAGCGATGGGATAGGTACCCCTTCTGCCTCTCCCAATCAATCACCTGCGACGAGGGTATGGGAAGAGCACTATAGCCTTCCTGCTGCAAGCGGTGGCCAAGGAGAAGAGCCACTTGATCCAGGCGGTAATTTACGGCCTTATAGTGGTGCTTGTAAAGCAGTGTCGGGCCATTCTCCAGATCCTCCAGAATGGCATCGGAAAGCCTGAAGCCCAAGGAGATGCCGAAGCGAAGCTTGCCGGTCTTCTCCCGCACAGGCGGTTCAAGATTTTCTCGAATAGAAGCCAGATCGGCGATTCCAAAGGCGCTTATCCCCTGATCGCGCGCCAGCTGAAGGAGAAGCGCCTTTTTTTGCTCCAGCAAATCCACATCCCTCACTGTCCCCTCGATACCCATTTTTCAAGCAGGCAAGAAAGGGCGGATGCAAGATGGGTAAGGGCCCTGGAATAAAGATCTGGATCCTCGAATTGCGGGTCCCGTTCTTGAGTGCCAGCGTAGTCCCTGTGCTTCTGGGAACCGCCGCTGCCTTGGCGCAGGGAGTACCCCTCCGCCCCACTTATTTTCTCTTGGCCTTGGTGGCAGCTATTTGCCTCCACGGGGGAACCAATGTGCTCAATGACTATTTTGACTATCGCAGCGGAACCGACCAGCTCTTTCGGGAGCAGAAGAACTTCCCTTTCGACGGGGGTAGTCCCTTCCTCGTCCAGGCGGTACTCACTCCCGATCAGGTTTACCGCTACGCCCTTGGCCTCTTCGGACTGGGGGCTGCCATCGGCTTGTTGTTGATCATTCTGCGAGGGTGGCCCCTTCTCCTCCTGGGGATCTTGGGCATCTTTTTCGGTTACTGTTATGTGGAACCTCGGGTTAACCTTGCGGCCAGGGGATGGGGAGAACTGGCTGTCGGTCTCTCCTTCGGCCCGCTTTCAGTAATGGGGGCCTATTTCGTGCAGGCCCAGCGATTTGACCTCCTTCCTTTCCTGGCCTCCTTACCTCTCGGCGTCCTCATCACCAACGTCCTTTTTCTCAACCAATTCCCTGACCTCGAGGCCGATCGGGAAGCAGGTAAGACGCACTGGGTGGTCCGCTTGGGGAGGAAAAGATCTGCACGGGTCTTCGAGTTCTTAAGCCTTTTCGCTTACCTCCTCCTGATATTGGGTGTCCTCGCTCGCTACCTCCCCCCCGCCTCCCTAGGTGCCCTCATCACTCTTCCCCTCTCCCTTGCTTCCCTTCATTTGGTCCACCGCTACCACGGCGAGCCTCGACGCTTGAAGCCTGCCCAGGCTCTCACCATCCTCAACCATCTCCTTACCGGTCTCTTGTTGACCCTTTCTCTTTTGCTCTAGTCCTCAGATCTTTCCCCCAAAGAGCAGGCTCAAGTAGATCAAGGCCATTACCACATAGCAGGCAGTACAAAAGTACATCAGGGTCCGGGTGATGGGGTGAGGTCTTACCCAATGGGGAAAGACGCGAGGCATCATATAGTAGTTCAGATAGATCAGCCCCGGCGAAAATATGCTCATGGCCAGGAAAGAGATTACCCCTCGGATGACGATGAGGGTGCCGGGCTGCGCCAGGGCCATGGTGATGGTGGTCATGACGGTGAACAGGGTCAGGAAAATGTAGTACCAGGTCCGGAAAGAGAGCTTCCGGGCAAACTGGAAGTTCGCGAAGAAATAATCCGACTGGACCCGGGAAAAGCCATCTGCATGCTGCAGCCAGGCATCGCAGAGAAAGGCAGCAGCCACTACCAGGAAAAGGGCCCTCCCGATTGGTCCCCAGGCTACTTCGAAGAAAGCCGATTGCACTACCGCAATCTCCCATCCCTTGGGAACACGGTGTTCCGGCAGGAGCAAGGCGAAAGCCAGCCAGCACATAATAGCGGTGGTCAGGGTGTTCAGGAATATACCAACGAAGTTCTCGAAGCTGAAATACCTGACCCATCCCCGATATTGGATCCGATTCTCGGCAGTATCGCGGAAGGCATAGCCGGTGGCAGGGATAGGTTCCAGCTCGCCCGTGATGGGACTGGTCACCCGCCCGATGTATTTGGCCATTCCTGTGGATTTGTCTCGCATATAATACCCCAAGAAGAGCTGTCCGAACCCCCCCGCCCCCGCGTAGGCTATGCTCGTGACCAGCACGCTTGTATCCTTGGGGTCCCAGTTTGCTGGCTTGAAGGGGTGTGGAATCAAGAGGGCCTTCAGGAATTCCCCGCTAACCGCCAGGACCTTTGGTTGCACCAAGGCAGCGATGACCCCGATTACAGTAATTAACACCACCAGCATGGAGAACTTCTCCACTATGTAATACACCACCCGGCCGAACACCAGGGCGATCAGGTAGATGAAGATGGTAAGGTAGCCCCAGAACAGACACTGCGCCTTAGGACTCCACCCGGCTGGGAGGTGAGTGAGAGCAGAAAGGGCAGTACCCCCGGCCACGGCGTAAGCCCCCGACCAGGCATACTCGATGATGAAGCCGATCCAGATGATGGTAGCGTACCAGGTTCCGATCCGAGAAAACCCGGTGATCGGCGTCTCGCCGGTGGACACCGTATAGCGACAGATCTCGAGATTGATCCAGTACTGAAGCAGCGAAGCGGGAATTAACAGCCCGAGAAAGGCGGCCCCATACTTGGCAGTGAGGTATGGCCACCAGATGAGTTCCCCGCTTCCCTGGGCAAGCGCTGCCCACAGCACACCCGGTCCTAGGTAGGCGAATATACCCATGAAGGTGGGGACTGCAGCCAGCTTCAGGGGCTCCAGGCGTCCCAAGGCCACTTCCCCCTCGACCGTTACCTGGGGAATGATTGCTTCCTCTTTTCCCTTGCCCATTTCCCCCTCCCTTCTCTCAGTGGGCGGTATCCCTCTTCCTGGGGCCACTTCAAGAGGCCTCTCTGAGCTTTCGCATGTGCCTCTTGAGAGCCTTTATCTTTTCTCGCACTTCGCGGAGGAGCTTGCGATCTTTAGATTCCAAGGCACCTTGACGCTCCTGCTTGAGCCTCCTAACCGCTGCCTTGGCCTCGGCTAGGCTGAGCAGCTTCTTCTCCCTTCGCACCTTACCTGAGATATCGCGCCGGGCAGCCCGCTTGGGTTCCTCCTTCTCTCTAATTCCCAGCTCTATCTCCACCGCTTTGATAGCCTCCACCAGCTCCTCTTTCTTCATTCCATGGACACCCTTGATCTGAGGATAGCGCTCCAGAGCTAGCTCGCGCAGCTTGGTGGTGGTCAGCTTTTCCAGATCCTTAATCTTCTCCGGCTTCTTCCCTGGGCTCGCCGACGAGCCTTTTTCCTCTTCCATGATGGACCCTCCTTCGCCGAAATGGGAAAGCGAACATGGATCGGCGAACAATTATCGAACCGAGCCTTCACCTGTCAAGACAAATTCTATTCGGATAGGCCTGAGATGGGCCAAGATCGGAGGAGAGGTGCTACCAGGGAATGGAAAATCTAGCGAAGCCTGAGGCAGCTGGAGAGTATGGTAGGGCAAGAGAGATTTGGCCGGATGGCTCTCTTCGACCGGGAGAGCCTCCCCCTTCGAGGAATGAGATCGTCCCTTCGCGCAGCACCGAGAAGCTGAACAAGGCCTATCTGCCTCGCGTCGCTAATCCGGAGGCGGTACTCCCTGGAGCTCGTCTCGATCCACTACACCTTTCTTCCAGAGATGAACGGTCCTAACCGGGAAGGGGATCTCGATACCTTCCTCCTTGTAACGGCGATGCAATCTTTTCACCAACTCGTGTTTCAGCAGATACTGGTCCGCGAATTCCCTGGCTCGAAGGATGACGGTGAAACCTATACTGTACTCACCAAAGGTATGGTAGCGAATGAAGGGATCGAAATCCGGTATCCCCCCGGGGACCTCCTTCATCACTCCTCTTGCTACCTCGATGGTCACCCTTTCCACCTGATCCAGGTCACTGTCATAGCTGACTCCAACCTGTACCAGAACCGTCACCTCTTTCTCGGGCAGATGATAGTTGGTGATCACGGCCGAGGCCAGCTTGGAGTTGGGGACTACTATGAGGTTATTGGGCAAAGACCTAATGTTCGTGTTCCGCCATGTGATGTCTGCTACATATCCCTCTTCCCCACTCTCCAACTTGATGTAGTCTCCAGGCCTGACCTGCCTCGCGGCTACCACATGAAGGCCAGCGAATAGGTTGGCCAGACTGTCCTGCAGGGCCAGCGCTACCGCCAATCCTCCTACTCCCAGGGCGGTCAGGAGAGGGGTTATGGAGACACCCAGCGACTGGAGGATGACCAGTAGGCCAATCAGGTAAACGAGCCCTTTGGCCAGATTACTGAAAATGGAGGTGGAGGGAAGAAGGCCCTCTCTTTGCTCGGCATAGGCTTTAACCAAACCAACCACGATCTTGGCCAGAACGGCGGTTACCGAGAAGATAGTGATTACGAGGAGGATCTTGTGGAGATGAAAGGAGAGGGTAGGGCTCATCCTGAGGTTTAGGATCGCTCCATAGACGCCAGCGATGGTGAACCAGAGGACGATCATCCCTCGGAGAGCGGAAACGACGATATTGTCTCCCTTCCACTTCGTCCTGGTGACCATTTTCTCCAACTGCTTGAGGATTACTCGGTCAAAGACCAGTCCGAGAACGAATCCTGCTACCACCAAAGAAGCAGGCAAGATCCAACCCGCAATGGCCCGCCATTCCTCCATTAGAAGATCCTTTCGAGGACTGAGCCGGGTCGCCAACCGGCTGCAATCAAGAACCCAAGGCAAAGTGCTCGTTTTACGCCGCCGGATCCCGACTATACACCGGCCGCTTTCAAGCCAAGCCGTGCTGTCTCTTGCAAGCGAGCACCGTGTTCTTGAGTAGCATGGCTATGGTCATGGGCCCTACTCCCCCCGGAACCGGTGTAATGAATGAAGCCACCTGAGAGGCCTCCTGGTAATCCACATCCCCGACCAGGCCGCTATCCAGTCGGTTCACTCCCACATCAATCACCACCGCCCCCTCTTTGATCATGGAACCCTTGATCATCTTCGCTTTCCCGATCGCTGCAACCAGGATATCTGCCTGCCTGGTGTGGTAAGAAAGATCCAGGGTACGGGAATGACATATAGTTAGGGTGGCGTGCCGCTGCAGGAGAAGAAAGGAGACCGGCTTGCCCACGATGTTGGAGCGCCCAACCACTACCGCATGTTTTCCCTTGATCTCCATGCCGATGGAATCCAAAAGCACCATGATTCCCGCTGGAGTGCAAGGAAGATATGTAGGATTCCCCAAAAGCATATTACCCACATTGGTAGGATGAAAACCGTCCACATCCTTGATCGGATCGATTCTCTGGATGACCGCCTCTTCCTGGATATGGTCGGGGAGCGGGAGTTGCACCAGGATCCCGTGGATCGAGGGATCCTGGTTCAAATGGTCCACCAGATCGAGTAGCTCCTTCTGGGTACAGGTGGCAGCCAGGTTGTACTGGCGGGACAAGATGCCAACTTCCTCCGAGGCCCGGCCTTTGTTGCGCACATAGACCACAGAGGCCGGGTTCTCACCCACCAAGATCACCGCTAGTCCGGGGACCAACCCGTGTTGTTCCTTTAGAGCCCAGATCTCCTCTTTTAGCCCATCCTTGATCTGCTGAGATACCCTCTTTCCGTCAATAATCTGAGCCGCCATCTGTCTCCTCCTTCCCCTTCCTTCCCCCTCCTTTTTTCCGCCTCTTCCTTCCTACCGATTGATCCGGACAATACCGATGGCCTGACCATTGGGGTCGATATCGATTACGACCCCGTTGAACTGGGGGGAGCCCTTGGCTACCCCATATTTCCTTGGCATCTGGGTCAGGAATCGAGCGATAGCATCCTCCTTCACGATGCCTATCACCGATTCCCTCGCACCCGTCATGCCTACATCGGTGATGTAAGCGGTGCCACCAGGCAGGATTTGCTCGTCTGCCGTCTGAACGTGGGTATGGGTTCCGATCACAGCGGATACCTTTCCCGCCATGAACCATCCGAAGGCCCTCTTTTCCGAGGTAGCTTCGGCATGAAAATCCACCAGGATGGTTCGAGTCTGCTGCCGCAGGCGACTCACTGCTTCCTCCGCCACCCGAAAGGGACAGTCCAGTTCTCCCATGAAAGTTCGCCCGGAGAGGTTGATGACCCCCAGGCGATGCTCCTTCTTTTCCAGGATGAAGGTGCCGCCTCCGGGTACCCCGGGCGGGTAGTTAGCCGGCCGCAGGAGCCGCGGTTCCATCTGGATATAGCCTTCTACTTCCTTCTTGTCCCAGATGTGATTTCCCGACGTCAACAGATCGATCCCCAACCCCAGAAGCTCACTGCAGACGGCAGGTGTGATTCCGAAGCCTCCCGCTGCGTTCTCCCCATTGGCCAGGCAGATGTCTATCCCCAGTTCAGCTTTCAGGGAAGGTAGAAGTTCTCCTACCAGATCCCTTCCCGGACGGCCGATGATATCACCTATGAAAAGGACGCGCAACCGGACCCCCCAACGGCATCCTGGACCCCTAACTCACCGGGCGTACTCAATGGCTCTCGTCTCCCTAATAACCGTTACTTTTATCTGTCCTGGATATTCGAGCTCCTGTTCGATCTTTCGGGCGATGTCCCTTGCCATCTGGGCAACTTCCGCATCCGAGACTTCCACATTCTCCAAGATTATCCTTATCTCCCTTCCGGCCTGTATGGCATAGGACTTGGTGACCCCAGCGAAGGAGTTGGCTATCTCCTCCAACTTTTCTAAGCGCTTGACGTAGGTCTCCAAGACTTCTCTCCGCGCTCCTGGACGAGTGGCTGAAAGCGCATCCGCTGCCTGGACAATGATGGCCTCCACGCAAGTCGGTTCTACCTCTCCATGGTGGGCAGCGATTGCGTTGACTACCTTCTGGTGCTCGTGGTATCGACGGGCAAGATCGGCAGAGATCTTGGCATGCGAGCCCTCGTTGCGTATATCCGCCGCCTTTCCGATGTCATGGAGAAGACCTGCCCGCTTGGCCAGCCTGAAGTCTACACCCAATTCGGAAGCCATAACCCCTGCCAAGTGGGCCACCTCCTTGGAGTGCTGAAGGCAGTTCTGGGCATAACTGGTGCGGTATTGCAGGCGGCCAAGGTGCTTTATCAACTCCGGGTGGAGGTTGGGGACCCTGACTTCAAATGCAGCCTGTTCCCCGGCCTCTCTAATCGCTGTTTCCACCTCTTTCTTCACCTTCTCCACGACTTCCTCGATCCGGGCCGGATGGATCCTTCCATCGGCTATCAGCCTCTGGAGAGACAACTTGGCAATCTCCCTTCGCACCGAGTCGAACCCGGAAAGGATGATTGCTTCCGGCGTGTCATCGACGATGATATCGATTCCGGTAGCCTTTTCCAGGGCCCTTATGTTCCTACCCTCCCGGCCAATTATCCTCCCCTTCATCTCGTCATTGGGCAAGTCCACCACCGAAACGGTAGCTTCCGTAACATACTCCGAGGCGCACTTGGCGATGGAGGTACTGATGATCTCCTTGGCTTTCCTTTCCGCAGTCTCCCTCGCTTCCTCCTCTATCCTCTTGATCTTGGCGAAGGCCTCCAGACGGGCCTCGTTCTCCAGGCTCTGAATCAACATCTGCTTCGCTTCTTCGCTGGTAAGCCCGGAGATCCTTTCCAGCTGTTTCCTTCCCTCCTCCAGAAGACCGCGGTACCTGGCCTCGTCTTCAGCCACCGAGCGTTCGCGGCAGGTGAGGACGGTCTCCCGATTCAGGAGTTCTTTTTCCCTCGCCTCGAGCAGTTCCATCTTCCGATCCAGGCTCTCTTCCCTCTGGTTCAGCCTCCGCTCGAGGTTCTGTAACTCTGCCCTGCGGTCCCTCGTCTCCTGTTCGAAGTCCGCTCGTGCCTGAAGGATCAGGTCCTTCGCCTCCAACGCCGCCTCTTTTCTCTTGGCCTCTGCCTCCTTTTCTGCCTCCTGCAAGATCCGCTTGGCCAAGGATTCGGCATCGATAACCTTGCTCTCCGCCAGATGCTTGCGGATCAGGTATCCTAATCCCAAACACAGAATGGCAACTAACAACATGACAATATGCAAAGGGGTGATGATGTGCAACGACCTCACCTCCCGGGAGAAAAGTGGCCCCTACCCAATCGATCGGCAGGGACCGCAGATAAGCCTCGGCCCGTCCCCCGAATGCTCCTGGTTTCGGTCAGGACTAGGCTAAGGCGCACATCGTGCCCCGAAACCGGCAGTTTCTTCACTACCTGGAGGTCGAATGCCAATCCAACCGACGGCCGATTCTCTCCCCATCGGGAGAGGAGACGATCGTAAAATCCCCCCCCATAACCGAGCCGGTATCCCTTCAGATCGAAGGCCAATCCCGGCACCAGGACCAGGTCTACCTGGTCCAGACGCAGCCGGCGATCTGGATCCGGGGCGGGTTCCCAGATCCGCTTATATCCAGGGGCCAGTTCCGCCTCAGGATCCCTCACCTCATAGATGAACAACTCTCCGACACTCTCTTCTACCCGGGGAAGAGCTACCCGCTTTCCTTCCTTCCGGGACGCCTCCATCATCTCCCAGGTCTCCACTTCGCTTCCAAAGGATGCGTAAAAGAGCACCGTCTGGGCCTGCCTGAACCAGGAGCTAGACTCCATTCGCTGGAATATGCTTCGACTCCTCAGCTTGCGTTCCCCCGGATCGAGAGAATCGCGCAGGAGGCGCATCTGCCGCCGCAGATTGCTTTTCTCAACATTTGGAGGAAGGGATGCTCTCATGACGATGACTGTAGCTTTGACCTGATAGCAGAAGTTGGGAACCGGTGGCGAGAAGGAGGGAGAGGAGTGGGGAGAGATCAGATTAGGGTCAGCCAGTCAGGATGGTCGAAAAAGAAACCCCCACCGAATGCCGTGTGAGAGCTGTCTTTTTGAACCTGGCGAACCAGGTGGGCACCCCGCAAGCACTTTAGGCTTCCCTTCCTCAGGGCCTGCACACCATGCTTTAACAAGGGTTCCCTTTTTTTGTGTGTTGGCTCAAAAATAATCGCTCTATCACGAACACGGTAGGGGTTTCCGTCGATCGCCCATGACCAGCAACGCCAAGCTACCATACGAATCTCACCAGAGCAAGTCCTTTTTCGCCCACGCGACTCCCCGTTTGTCTACTTCCCTTTCGCCGACTCTCCTCGACTTCAAAGGGCCTCTTGCATCCCCTGCTCCACCAGGGAAATCAGTTCTCCCAGCTTCCGCGTTATAGAAGCCTCCAATTGCCTCTTTTCTTCCTCCGACTTGATCAGCTCATCGGCAATGTTCAGCGAGGTCAAGATCGCCATCTTGGCAGGAGAAAGAGTAGGAGAGTAGCGGGCCACCTCTGCGAACTTATGATCTACATATTGGGCCACGCGAACGATATAATCCGTGTCGGCATCCGCCCGCAGAGTGTATTTCTCACCGAAGATCTCTACCTTGGCGGTGCCCATCTCTCTCCCCCCTGGTTCAATCGCCCAGACTGGATTCCATGCGGGAAACCTCCGCTAGAAGGCCCTCTACCTTGGCGCGGAGTTCCTCCCTCTCTTCCGCTCTTTGCTTCAATTGAAGCTCCAGTTTCTCGCGCTCGGATCGCTCCGAATTGAGGACCTCCTCCATTGCAGCCAGTTTGTTCTCCAAATCCTTGATGCTCGAACTCAGGATCTTCTTCTCTTCTCGAGACCGGACGATTTCGGATATTAAGGCCCTTATCTTCCCTTCCAGCTCTCCTAGCTTATCCTGGAGCGTCCCCTGTTCCTTAGCCATTTCCTGGCTCCCGCTTACCTAATTTCAGCACCCAGATCCCTTTTCAGGCTGTCCAGCAGGGAAAGATGAACCCGATTTACCTCTTCATCAGTGAGCGTTCGGTCCTTGGCCCGGTACTGGATGGTAAAGCCCAGGCTCTTGTAGCCAGGCGATATCCTCTCTCCCTGATAGACATCGAACAACCTGACTTCTTCGACCAGTCCTCCTCCAGCTCTGCGGATAGCATCGTGGGCTACGGCATAAGGCAAATTCACTGGAACCAGGAGAGAAACATCCCTCACCACTGCCGGGAACCTTGGAAGAGGAGAACATTGCCTGGCTCGGGAACAAAGGGAAGATATGAGATCCAAGTCGAACAGGCTAAAGCCGAAGACGGGGCTACCCAAATCGTATCTTTCTACTACCTCGGGGTGGACCTGACCCATCCACCCTACTCCTTGACCCTGGACGAGCAAACGAGCTGCTCTTCCGGGATGGAGGAACGGATAGTTCGCGGTTTCCCATTCCAGCTGCAGCCCCAATATCTTGCCGACAGTCTCCACCACTCCTTTAATGAAGAAGAAATCTGCCTCTTCTTTCTGGCCATCCCAGTGGGGATTGAACCAATAACCCATTGCCACCGCCGCCATCTCCCTTTGCTCTCTGGGCAGAGCTGCACTCCCCGAGGGATGAAAGGTCTTGGCGATCTCGAAGATCTTCATACTGCGGATATTTCGGCGGCCATTCCAGCTCAGATTCTCCAATAGGCTGGGGAGGATGAATGTCCTCAGCAGACAGGCATCCTCGCGCAGGGGGTTTCTCAGTCTCACTGCTTCCCGAAGCATATCCCCCGCCGGCAAGCGAAATTTATCAAACACTTCCGGGCTTGTAAAGCTGAAATTCACCACCTCGTAGAAGCCACACGAACTCATAAGTCGTCGAAGCTGACTTTCCACCGCCAAGGAAACGGGTCGTGGCCCCGGATGTATTTCCCCCCTGGGGAAAGTGGAGGGGATCTTGGCGAAGCCGTATACCCGGGCAATCTCTTCGATGAGGTCGATCTCCCGCGAAATGTCCCCGCGAAAGCTGGGGACCGTAACCGCGATCTCCCCTCGCTCTAGCGAAGCCGGAGTAAGATGAAGCCTTTTCAGTATCCTTACCATATGCGTCTTTGGCATGCGAGTACCCAGGATCCGGTTGACCCGGTGGGGACGGAGCCTGACGACGGCCGGATAGTGGCATTGGGGGTACACATCGATTACCCCAGCCGAGGACTCAGCCCCTGACATCTCCTGGATCAGTTGGGCTGCCCGATTGAGCGCCCAAACGCAACCTTCCGGATCCACGCGCCTCTCGAACCGATAGGAAGCCTCCGTCTGCATGCCCAGAGACTTCGAAGTCCGCCGGATGCTGAGGGGATGAAACCAAGCGCTCTCCAAGAGCACCGTATCGGTTTGGGGAGAGACTTCGGAAGTGGATCCCCCCATTATCCCGGCCACCGCTACCGGTTTTTCGATGTCGGCGATGACCAACATCTCAGAGGAAAGAACCCTCTCCACCCCATCCAGGGTCACCAGCATCTCTCCCTCTCGAGCCCGGCGAACCACGATCCTCTTGCCTTGGAGGCATTCGAAGTCAAAGGCATGCAGCGGTTGTCCCATCTCCACCATCACATAATTCGTTGCGTCCACCACATTATTGATGGGTCGGATTCCCACGCTCTTCAATCTCCACCGCATCCAGAGGGGAGAGGCCCCGATACGCACCGATTGAAGCAGGCGGGCGGCGTACCTTCCACAAAGGTCCTGATCCAAGATCTGCACCGAGGTCAGCTCTTCTGTCTTCACCCTTCCCTCTCGGACCCTTGTCTCCGGCAGGCGAATCGAACATTGCAAAAGGGCGGAGATCTCGCGAGCGATCCCCAGCACGGAAAGGCAGTCTCCCCGATTCGGCGTCACGCTGATGTCCAGGACCTGATCCTCCAACCCCAGGGCAGATCGGACCGGCTCTCCCGGCCGGGTGGTCCGCGGCAGCAGCATGATCCCCCCTGCCTCCTCACCCAGCCCCAATTCCCATTCCGAACACATCATCCCAGCCGAACACTCTCCCCTGATTTCGGCCTTCTCGATCCGGGTTCCGTTCGGGAGGATTGAACCAGGTAGGGCCACGGGTACATGATCGGACATCTGAATATTGGTGGCCCCACAGACTATGGAAACGACGTCGGAACCTATATCTACGCGGCACAGGAACAGCCTTTCCGCTTCGCGGTGAGGGGCGATGGACACGATCTTACCCACCACTACCCCCTCCAGTTCCGATCCCACGGACTGCGTTCCTTCCACCTCCAAGCCAGCCATGGTGAGCATGTCCGCCAGCTCAGCGAGCGAATAATCTATCTTCACGAATTCGGAGAGCCACTTGAGGCTGATTTTCATAGCGAGCTACCGGGGGCGGCTCTGCCTCAGAGGGACTGCAGTTGGTGAAGGAATCGCAAGTCGTTCTCGAAGAAAAGCCGGATATCATCGATCCCATACTTGAGCATAGCGATTCTCTCCACCCCCATCCCGAAGGCGTAGCCGCTCCATATTTCTGGGTCATAGCCTACCCTCTCCAGGAGGGCAGGGTGGATCATGCCCGAACCAAGGATTTCCAGCCACCCTTTTTGCGAACAGGATCGGCACCCTGAGCCTTGGCAGATGTTGCAGGCAATGTCTACCTCGGCGCTGGGTTCAGTGAAGGGAAAAAAGCTGGGGCGAAAGCGAACCTTGGTGTCGGGCGCGAACATTTGACGAACGAACAGCTCCAGGATCCCCTTAAGATCCGCGAAACTCACCCTTTCATCCACCAGAAAGCCCTCCACCTGGTGGAACATGGGGGTATGCGAGATGTCGTCATCGCGACGATAAACCCTGCCTGGGGCGATGATGCGCAGAGGGGGGCGGCGGTTTTCCATGACCCGCACCTGCACCGGAGAGGTGTGGGTGCGAAGGAGGACGTCGTCCGTTATATAGAAGGTATCCTGCATGTCCCGAGCGGGATGGTCCCTGTGCAGGTTGAGCGCCTCGAAATTGTAATAGTCCAGCTCCACTTCCGGACCCTCGGCGATCTCGAACCCGAGATGAGAGAAGATGCCTATGATCTCATCGAAAACCACTGTCAGAGGATGAAGTGAACCGAGGCTCTGGGGCCAACCGGGAAGGGTTATATCTACCCTCTCCTTTCTCTCCATCTGTTCCAGCTGTTGGCGCTTCAGTTCCTCGCCCCTCCGCTTCAGGCACCCTTCCAGCTCGGCCTTTAGCTGATTGGCCTGCCTTCCCACCTCGGGACGATCCTCCATGGGTAATGCCGCGATCTCTCGGAGCAAAGAGGTGAGAGCGCCCTTTCGACCCAGATAGCGAACCCTTACCTTCTCCAGGTCCTCGATAGTCTGGGCAGATGAAAAGTGGAGCAAGGCCTCTTCCCTGATTCGAGCAAGTTTCTGTAGCATCTGTTGCAACAAAAAATACCGCCAGGCGACCCCAGCGGCATTTCCAATCCCGGATTAGCCCTCAGGCAGCTTCCCTGGAGCGTGCCACCTCCACCAGCCGGCCAAAGGCCGCAGCATCCTTCACCGCCAGATCGGCCAGCACCTTCCGATCGAGAGTCACTCCAGCCTTCTTGAGGCCGGATATGAACTGACGGTAGGTGATCCCGTTCTGCCTCGCTGCGGCATTGATACGCACTATCCAGAGACGGCGGAAATCACGCTTGCGAGCCTTTCGATCCCGATACGCGTAACGAAGAGCCCGGTCTACCGCTTCCTGGGCAGTGCGGAAGAGCTTCCTTCTTCCTCCCCAATATCCCTTAGCCATGGCGAGGACTTTGTTCCTTCTCCTTCTAGTTTTGAATCCCCCTTTTGCCCTCGGCATTTCTTACCTCCGCCAATCTGAGCTTCGTCAACTTCATCTAACGGTTTGGTGCAACCGCCTTCTTTGCTGTCACCTTTCCCAATGGAACCCCTCTGCCGTTCACGCGTAAGGGAGCAGTCGCCGAATTCGATGATAATCGGAGGAGGATACCAGGGTCGGCGACCGCAGCGCTCGCTTGCGGTCCCTGGGCTTCTTGGTCAACAAATGGCTGGCAAAAGCCTTCCGCCTCCTTATCTTGTCCCGGGCGGTGAGGCGAAATCGCTTGGCCGCTCCTTTCATGGTCTTGATTTTGGGCATGATCCGTCATCTCCTCGAGGGCTGTAACTGGCAGAAAATCCCTGCTAACGCAATCCACTCCGCATTCGGCCTCTCGCTCCACAAGGCTCAAGAGACCGGAATAACGGTAGATTCAGGAATCCGACTAATGTTTGGGGGCCAGGATCATCACCATGCTCTTGCCTTCCAAGCGAGGCATCTGCTCCACCACCGCTGTATCCTTGAAATCCTCGGCCAGCTTATCCAAGATCTTCTTTCCCAGGTTGGTATGCATCAATTCCCGCCCCCGAAAGATCATGGTGATCTTTGCCTTGTTCCCCTCCTTCAGGAATCTCTCGATGTGCCTGGCCTTGAACTCCAGGTCGTGCTCATCGGTCTTGGGACGGATCTTGATCTCTTTCACCTGGATTATGCTTTGCTTTTTCTTGGCATCCTTGGCCTTCTTGCTTTGATCATAGCGGTATTTCCCATAATCCATTATCCGGCACACCGGAGGATTGGCGTCGGGGGCCACCTCCACCAGATCCAGACCGAGGCTCATTGCCGTCTGCAGGGCCTCCTGAGGACTCATAATCCCCAGCTGGATCCCGTCCGGATTGATCACCCGCACCTCCGTCCCCTTGATCTTTTCGTTTACCCTCACCACTCTCCCGATAGCCCACTCACCTCCTCATTTTTCACTCGAGCATGCCCCATAGGATTATCTATTCGAATCCCGGCCTTTTGGCCTCCTCTTTAGCCATCCTTATGAACTGTTCCGCCGGGATCCGTCCTCGATCCCTGGAATTGCGCTCCCTCACCGACACCGTCCCCCCCCTCTCCTCTTCGTCTCCCACCACCAGCATGTAGGGAATCTTCGCCAGCTCGGCTTCCCTGACCTTCAGGCCGATCTTTTCGTTTCTCAGGTCCGTTTCCGCTCGCAGACCTTCTCGGGCGAGAAGTTGCAGGAGTCGGGCCGCGTAGTTATGTTGTCTTTCCGTCAAGGCCAATATGCGCACCTGGATGGGGGCCAGCCAAAGGGGGAAGGCCCCCGCATAATGCTCGATCAGGACTCCCAGAAAGCGCTCCATGCTACCCAGGACCGTTCGATGCACCATGACGGGACGATGTTTCTTGCCATCGGACCCCACATAGGATAGGTCGAACCGTTCGGGGAGGGCAAAGTCCACCTGAATGGTGGGGCCATCCCAGGCCCTCCCGATGGCGTCCTTGAGGGCGATATCGATCTTGGGGCCGTAGAAAGCGCCGTCTCCTTCCGCCACTTCGTATTCCAGTCCTTGATCGGCCAGAGCCTCCACCAAAGCAGAAGTGGCCCGTTCCCAGTGCACCTCCTCCCCGATGAATCTATCCGGCCTCGTGCCCAAGGTGATCTGGTAATCGAAGCCAAAGGTCTTCATCATGAAGAGGGCGAACTCGAGCACGCTGTTGATTTCCCCCTTCAGCTGTTCCGGGAGACAGAAGATGTGCGCATCATCCTGCGTGAACCCTCTCACCCGCAGCAGACCGTGAAGGACGCCAGACTTTTCATGGCGATATACCGTACCCAGTTCGAACAGACGTAGCGGGAGATCGCGGTAACTCCTGATCTGACTTTGATAGATCAGCATATGGGCGGGGCAGTTCATCGGTTTGATTCCGTACTCGACCCCCTCGATCTCGGTGAAGTACATATTCTCCCGGTAGTTCTCGTAATGACCGGAGATTAACCAGGTATCGGCTTTCAGGAGATGGGGAGTGTACACCAGTTGGTATCCGCGTTTGAGGTGTTCGTCCTTCTCGAAATCCTCCACGATTCTTCGCAGAATGGCGCCCCGAGGATGCAGCAGAACCAATCCTGGCCCCGCCAGGTCATGGATGCTGAAAAGATCCAACTCCTTCCCTAACCGGCGGTGATCGCGACGCCGCGCTTCCTCCAGGCGCTGAAGATAAGCCACCAGCGAGGCTTCATCGGCAAAGGCAGCTCCATAGATTCGCTGCAGCATCTTGTTTCGCTCATCGCCTTTCCAATAAGCTCCAGCTACGCTCAGCAATTTAAAAGCCCTGATCATGCCGGTGGAAGGAACATGGGGGCCTCGACAAAGATCCCAGAATTCCCCCACTCGATAGATAGTGGGAGATTCGTCTTCCAACTCTTCCAGCAGCTCCACCTTCCACTGCTGGCCCCGCTCAGCAAAGAAGGCCTTTGCTTCTTCCTTGCTCATTGCCAATCTTTGAAACGGTTGGTCTTCTTCCACGATCTCCCTCATCTCGGCCTCGATCTTGGCCAAATCTTCCTCGGATAAGCTCTCGGCTAGATCGAAATCATAGTAGAACCCATCCTCGATAGCCGGACCGATTCCGTATTTCACGGCGGGATAAAGGCGACCAACCGCCTCGGCCATTACATGGGATGCACTGTGCCGCAGAATCGACAGCCCTTCTTTGCTGTCTATGCCGACCAGTTCTAACTCGGCATCCTCGCAAAGACTCGCCTTCAGATCCAGCAGGTTACCGTTTACCCTTGCCGCCACCGCCCTTCTCGCTTCCTCACCTCCCAGGACTCGAAGGGCATCAAGGATGGAGGTCCCCACTGGAAATTGACCACTCCTTCCATCCCTCAATGAGAGTTTGATTTCCCCCATAGTGTGGACCCAATGCAAACAAAAAGCATCACGAGCTGCGAAAGGCCAGTGATGCTCCCATCATCCTAACAATTTGCCTGCCCGTAACCTTCCACCATCCACTGGAGGGGCGAAAGGCGGTGGAGTGGTAGGCACGGGCGGTCTTGAACCGCCGACCTCTTGCGTGTCAAGCAAGCGCTCTCCCCCTGAGCTACGTGCCTTCGAGAGCTCCCTTTTTGGTGCCGAGGACCGGAATCGAACCGGTATGGGCAAGGGTGCCCGAGGGATTTTAAGTCCCTTGCGTCTACCAATTCCGCCACCTCGGCACCAAGCCCCTGTTGCTAGCCAATAGATACTGATAGCCGGTATCGTGGGTGGAGGCGGCGAGCGGATTCGAACCGCTGAATAAAGGTTTTGCAGACCTCTGCCTTAGCCACTTGGCTACGCCGCCGATAGGGGG
>Ga0123519_10001885_pt1 | contig 35713 bp, 34 predicted proteins | sample YelNatPaOPRAMG02_FD_87396 | JGI IMG/M metagenome (GOLD analysis project Ga0123519, IMG submission 87396) | Hot spring microbial communities from Yellowstone National Park - Yellowstone National Park OP-RAMG-02 (version 2) | ecosystem: Environmental > Aquatic > Thermal springs > Hot (42-90C) ... | reverse complement strand
GGTGTATGCAGCTGCGTAAGGAACTTCGGAATCAAAGCTTTGGGTCCTGCTCGATGCCTTCGATTTTGGATAGATCACGCCCATGGCAAGGACGATCAGCGGCACGAATGGGAAAATGAAGATATACGGGAATATTGGCAAGAGCTCGAGGACAAAGAACAAGAAAAATGCTCCAACCACGCTTAGGATCGCCGATAGGAAAACCAGGAATCCAACGATTGAGGCATAGGCTTCGGGGTAGATCCTGATGTCAGCTTCCTGAAGGTTCCTGTCCAGGTCGCCATAAAGCCTCATTATGCCATGCGCCAGCCAACCGAAGCTCCCGTAGCAGAAACCTGAGAAGGACAAGTCTTCCACGCGAGGAAAACAATCAAGCTCGAATCTTATTTAAGGTTTGCAACACGCTGTCTTCCTAGTATACCTCAAGGTTCTTTGAGCTCTGCCATTTTGATAATAGACGGAGAACGAGCTCGAGAGGCTCGAATTTCGATTTGATAGGCATACTATTGATAGATATGGATTCTTTTTATGGAAATAGGTTATATACAAATTGTCTCCTCTTTTCTATTGTAATAGTATGTAAAAGGTAGTCGAGGCACATTGAACTTAAGGTTTCTATATAAGCAGATTTAAATATTTTCCACAATTTGAAGCACATTTAAGGAGTGGCGAATGAATGAAAAGGAAAAGTTTGTCGCACGACAAGAGAGCAGTTAGCGCAGTCATCGCTACAGTCATAATCGTCGCTGTTACAATAGCTATTGCAATCGCAGTAGCATACTGGATGGGTGGCCTAGCAACTATCTTCACCCGCTACGAGAAGATCGAGATCAAGAGTGCCTATGTTTTATCTAGTAGTACTAATTATGTAGTTACATTGACTTTTGTAAACACTGGCGCGACATCAACCAGCATTGATTCTATATTCCTTAACGGCCTGCCGCTATCTGAGTATTCCGCAACCTTCAACCAGACTTTGCCATTCACATGCGAGACTGGTGTGACCCACGGAGGAAAGATAACTTTCGCTAAGGGCGCAACAGATTCGGCTGGCAACAAGCTCAGCGCTGGTGTAACGCTCACAATAACGATACACACTACAGGCGGAAAAGACTACCACGCTTCAGTTACTCTGCCGTAGAGTGCTTCTGCGCTGGCCGCTCCTCAACTTTTTTTATACGCAAAGCTTAAGGAGACCGTCTATCTAGAAAAAAGGTGTGCCAGAAGTGAGTAAACCTCCAGCTAAGGCCGATTCGAAGGAAGCTGCCAAGAGGAAGGAACCTGAGAAGAAGCCTGAAAAGAAGGCAAAGAAGAAGGAGAAGGAGCTCGTAGAGGAGGCTGTTTTCGCTCCAGTCCCACCAGATGGGCAGCTCATAGAATCATATTGGATAAAGGAGCCTTTCGCCCGCGTCCACATTGTAACAATACCGGAAAGAGGTGGCTCCTATGGGTACTTTATAGAGGAAACGCAGCTGAAGCTCGAGGAAAAGAAGGCCTTGAACAAGCTACTGAGCATTCTGGGGAAGGAGCTCGAGCCGCCCGAGACCAGCGATGTGGATGCAAAAATGCACATAATCAACGAATCGAGGCGATTGATGAAGAAGTACAGATCAACACTTGGGCGCATAGATGAAGAGTCATGGAAGAAGCTTGAGTACTACATAGAGAGGGACCTTATAGGATTTGGGCCAATAAACGTTATGATGCACGACACTAAGATAGAGGACGTTTCCTGCGACGGAGTTAGCAAGCCCGTATATGTATGGCACAGGAAGTACGAGAGCCTGCCTTCTAATCTGACGATACTTGACAGGGAGAGCTTCAACAACTTCATCATCAAGCTTGCCCACTTCGCTGGGAAGCACGTCAGCAGCGCGTTCCCGATAGTGGATGCTATGCTCCCAGGGAGGCACAGGCTGGCAGCAACTTATGGGGAAGAGATCTCTCCATCTGGCTCGACTTTTACGATAAGAAAGTTCAGGGAGGAGCCATACAGTATCATAGACCTGATCGAGCTTGGCACGCTCAACGAGAGGATCGCTGCATACTTCTGGGTTGCCTTGGAGAACAGATTGACGGTCATGACGATGGGAGGTACAGGAGCTGGAAAAACGACAATACTGAACGCCCTTGCAAACCTGTTCAAACCTGGGATGAAGATCGTGACAGTTGAGGAGATAGCCGAACTTAACATCCCCCACGAGAACTGGGTCCAGTTCATAAGCAGGGAAAGCTACGGACTTGGCCAAACCAAGATAGGTTCGATATCTCTCTTCGACCTTGTTAGGACCTCCCTTAGATACAGGCCAGATTACATCATAGTTGGGGAGATCAGGGGTGAAGAAGCTTTCGTTCTCTTCCAGGCTATGGCAACAGGCCACGGAGGGCTGAGCACATTGCACGCTGAAAACCTAGACTATGCAATTAAGAGGCTGACGAGTCCGCCCATGAACGTGGCCCCAGCCTATATTCAGCTAATGAACATTGCAGCCATAGTGGAGAGGGTTTACCTGCCCAAGCAGGTACATGGCATACCATTCGGAAGAAGGATCAGGCACATTTGGGAACTATACAAGTATGCTAAGACTAAAACGATAGCGGAGTGGGACCCGACCACAGATACTTACAAGGTGAATGTGGAGGAAAGCGAAAACCTCAGAGATATCTCAATCAGGATGGGCAAGCCTCCGGATGCTTTTCTCGAGGAGATCAGCCGAAGGGAAGAGGTCCTGCGCTGGATGAGGGCAAGGGAGATACGGAATGTGAAGGCAGTTGCGAAGGTCATAACTCAATACTACCAGGGATCAAAGCCAGTACCCCAAGCGGAGCCAGTTCAAGTCGCAAGGGCAGGGGGAGTGTCCTAAGCCCCCTCCCAATTCTGCTCATAAGCCCTACGATTTTTCGCAAGGATTCGATTGATCGGTAGAAAATTGCAATTCGATTTGCTAACGATCGGCATTAGGTACTTGGAATTTTTATAAATACATTCTAAGAAAAATTCTATCAGAAAATTTCTTTCTTTTTATCCTAGAATAGTAGATTACGAAAAATCGTATGATCTCTTACCATTCAAAAAATTGGATGCTAGGATTTACGCCCCTTCTCCACCTTCGTTATGGGCCTTAAGAACCGCTGTATAGTACCAACACAGTTTCTGTGGCGCTTTAGGGCGCCCAAACTCAGAAAATATCCCCTTTTCCGCCCTTCCCTGCCCTTCTGGACATAACCAAGATTTTCAAGTTTCCTTAGCACATACCAAGCGGTCCTCTCCGGGCAGATCTTATTCTCTTGGAAAAATTTCCTTACCTGGTAGCTTGTGAGGAATGGCAGGACATATGTTCTGCTGCTGCTCTGGTGGGTGTAGTCGACGAAGCCCGTTGGCTTCCCCTTCTTTAGGAAATAGACAAGGATTGTGCTCGCGATATTTGTCTGGTTTGGGTTGAGGCCATCTGAAGCAAGAACATCAGCCATAGTAGATTTTTGTGTCACAGTCATAGCTTATTATGCAAGCATCCTTGCATAAATATCTTTCCCGAGAGAATTTGTTAGCGCAAATAACCTTGCGCAGTGACTGGAGAAAAACGTCCTGAATCTTGGTTAGTCAGCAAAGCTTTCCAAATACTGCATTTTCCTAGGAAAAAGATTTTGAAGCTCTAGTAGGATTTTCAAGAGCATGAGGGCTTGGTCCATGTACTCAGACATGATCTGAATAATGGCATTAAGAGGATTGATCTGTGGGCATAAAGGTCCGAAGGCATTTTTGGATGAGCGTTCCTTAGTTTTAGAATCGCAGTAGTGACAAATTAGCCAAAATTAGTAAATGTGTAGGCCTTGATTAAGCTGATCATTTTGCCCTAGCCCATTCTGCTGGCTACAAACCTATTCATGCCAAATTTAATCGCGCTTTGAATGAGCTCTACCACATTGCAAAATTCCTTAAAAGGCATGTAATATAATGCCCATACAGTTATTCGGAATAAAGTGGTGATAAAAAGCATCAAATCTTTGCGCCTTCGTCAAGTTGAAGCATACGATTTTTTGGAGTATTAAGATCCCATCGATTTATGCAATATTTTTTAATGGAAAAATTCTAGGATAAAATGATATATAAATTATAATAGAAATTTTCATAGAATTATTTTATGTTATATCGGAATTTGCCCCCTTTTGCTTTAGCGGTTAGATCCATTATTCCAAAGAGAACCTTGCACAGCCTCATTTGATGCTGGCAATGCCTGTGAACCTTACGATTTTTCGAATGCCAGGATATGCCTAAATTTTGGGCTAAAAGGGAAAAACAGGCCATTTCTTCTTAAATCTAATTTTCCGAAGAATCGGCGAGCGTGATATATACCCTTGAAGAACCGCCTTGTAGGTGGTTAGAATGGCCGACTTCATACTCGGGCTTGATGGGGGCGCAACCAGAACAAGGTGCGTGATTTCGACTTTGTCTGGAGAGATCTTGGCTGTAGGCGTAAGCGGACCTTCAAACTACCATGTCGTAGGCATAGATGGTGCCAGAACTGCTCTAATGGAGGCTGCTCGAAGAGCTTTTGAAAGCAGTGGGATTAGAAGTAATGACTGCTTGGTTGCCTGCGCCGGGTTGGCAGGACTTGATTGCAGCTACGATGTCAAGGCTCTTAACGAAGCCCTTGGAAACCTTCCAATCGCCAAGCGCATTATGATCGTGCACGACTCACTCATAGCGTTGTATGGAGCAACTGGTGGAAAGAGGGGCGTAATCGTCAACGGCGGTACTGGATCGATGGCAGCGGGCATGGACGATACTGGCAGGAATGTTAGAGTTGGGGGGTGGGGATCTATAGTAGGGGACGAGGGAAGTGCTTACGATATTGGGAGGAGGGCGATTACGGCCTCGTTATGGGCGTTCGATGGAAGGGGTCCGGAGACTATCCTCCAAGAGAAGATAAGGAAACGTTATGGCCTAACATCAATAGATGACATGATACACAAGATTTACGTGGAGAAGATGGGTGTGACCGAGATCGCATCGCTGGCTCCTCTCGTAACTGAAAGTGCAAAAGAAGGGGATGAAGTATCTATAAACATACTAAAAATAGCAGGGGAGGAACTCGGGAGACACGCTGTTGCGGTTATAAAAAAGCTCGGGATGGAGAACGAACGCTGCGATGTTGCCCTTGTAGGAGGGGTCCTAAACGCTGGAGAGCTAGTATTGGGGCCTATGAGAAGTACTATTATGAAGGTCGCGCCGAAGGCCGTTTTAGTAAGTCCAAGATTCAATGCAACGATAGGTGCTGCATTGCTAGCGCTGCGTGATGTGGGCTCTGAGCTGAACGAGGCGCTACTAAGCAAGATTAGCGAATCTGCGAGAAGATTGGCCCTCCTTTGATAGCGCTTCACATAGGTTCGAGTCTGACGCCATGCCCGAAATTCCTTATGGAAACGTCTACGCTCACTATAACCGAACCCAGATCTGAGTCTTTTCTCTCCACTTCCACAGTCACCATCTCCTGGGATGGCAAACTTGCTATGCTGACCGAACCATCCCGGTATATCGTCAGGTGGGCTGCGACGTATTTCCCAACGGTATTCATCTTTTTCACATTCACCTTTTACCAAATTTGCTTATAAGCTCCTATGCATTCATTCTTCCCCCTCCCTAGTACAAAATAGTCTATACCTTGGTGAAAGTGAAATATTGGGGATTTTGGCCATCTGGTGAGGTGCTAAGTTGAAGAGAGAAAGTTTTGAAGCGAAACCTTCTGGTGAGGAGGGAAGGCAGTACCATGTCCGTGTGAGAAGCGGAGAGGTAGCGCCTGTCGTTCTTTTGCCAGGTGATCCAGAGAGAATAGAGAAGATAAAGGCATTTTGGAGCCAGTCCAGAGAGTTAACCAGGCACAGGGGTTATATTGTTGAAACTGGCAAGATCGGGCCCTATCCAATATCGGTCTGCTCAACAGGCATAGGCGCTCCATCCACAAGCATAGCTGTGGAGGAGCTAGCCAGGTGCAACTGCCAGGTTTTCATCAGAGTTGGCTCGATGGGCGCCATCCAGCCCAACATAGCATGCGGCGATCTCGTCATAGCAAGCGCAGCTGTAAGGTTGGATGGCTCAAGCAAGCAGTACGTTAGACCCGAGTATCCAGCTGCTGCAGATATCGAGACGACAATGGCACTCATCGAGGCCACAGAGTCCCTTGGTTTCAGGTACCATGTGGGTTATGTGGCTTCTACCGATTCTTTCTACTGTGGTCAGGGAAGGGAGGGGTTTGGCGGGTATTGGCAATCTTGGATGGACGACATAATTCCGGACTTAAGAAGGGCGAGGGTTCTTGGGTTCGAGATGGAGAGCAGCCTTCTTTTCGTGCTCTCCTCTCTCTTTGGTATAAGGTCTGGTGCGATAATGGCAGTATTTGCAAACAGGGTTACCGGCCAGGTCTCAATCTCTGGAGAGAGCGAGTGCGCCAAAGTTGCCTGTGAAGCGGTCAAGATACTTTACGAGAAAGGAACTTTAAAAAAGGCTTGAACAGCTCGCTACCTTCGAGCTGAAACATGATGAAAGCTTCGCTAGCCATTTTATTCGTCTTCATCTTGATATGCCCAAGGCAGGTCCAGGCTGATGAACAGCTGAGCGTCGCCATAATAACTCCACAGAATGGTGCATACACCTATCCCGACTTCGAATTGAGATGGTCCTTAAGTGGTAAGGTAAACAGAACGGAGATTTATGTTGATGGAAAGGCCTTCAAGACGGATCTTGATCCTTCCAAGAGCTCCTACTACCTGTTTGGCTTGGAGAATGGCTCAAGGAAGATACTGGTAAGGGTGGTTGGAGGACTTAATGAAAGCGCAGAAGATTCCATTACGGTGACGGTTCTTACGGCTTCTTTAGATTTGGTCATCGTTTCTCCAAAGGAAGGGTCCTTTACAAATGCTTCTTTCATGAATATCGTCTGGAATGCTACTGGACCTATCAAGCTGATCAAGTTTTGGTCCTCCGAGTACCAAGATACGGCATCGTTGGACAAGGATCGGAGGAGCTACAACCTGACTCTTCGGAGCCAAGGGCAGATCGAGGCTAGGGTTTATGTTGTCGATCTGAGGGGACCAACTATTGTAAAGAGCGTTGCCTTCGTGCATGATAGTGTTCCACCTATCGTCAACATAACGTCGCCTATGGATGGGCAAATGATCGATCGCTCCTTCGTGCCTGTCATTTGGGAATGCTTTGACAACATTAGCGCGATCAGAAAAGCCGAGATCCGAGTCGATGGGATTACGCTCTCTGATCATATGAGTGGTGAAAAGTACTTGACAAATCTTTCTGATGGGGAGCACGTACTGAATCTTTTGGCCATCGATGCTGCTGGCAACAAGGCTGAGAAGACCATAAGATTCTTCGTGTCGGTGCCATTCTGGGCAAGGTATGGTATGATCGCTTGGCTTTTCATCATCGTGGGCGTAGGAATTTTTCTCCTAATACAAGCAAGGGCAGCAAGGCGTTAGAAATCCTTTGTTAGCAAGTTTGGCGTATTTATCCATTCGACTTTGGAGATTCAATGTAACATGAAATCTTCCGTTAGTCTGACGGCAATGTTTACGATCGAATCTACCAGCCTTTTACCCTTTTCAGGCGTAGCAAGCGACGCCTTTCCCTCTACGCCAAGCGCATCATCAGAACCTACAATCCTATCCTTCTTCACCTTCTCTGGAAATATGAATAGCGCTTCTGAAGTTTCGAGTTCGGAAGCATATTGCCATGACTTGCTCTCCAGGTATTCCTCGCCTCCATCCGGGAAAAGTTCGCGTATATGTATGGCCAAGGCTTCCAAACCAAGATCTTTCTTCAAGCGCTGGATAGCTGTTTCAAGAGCCTGCTTGTTCTCGTGGTTGCAGTTAAAAAATACAATCTTCTTCAACTTGTGCTTCGAAAGGCTAGCCGCCATTTCAAATGCCAGGTTTGAAAAAGTCTCTTGCTTTATCGTCAGCGTTCCAGGCGTTGATAAATACTTCTCTCCTATGCCAATGGAAATTGTTGGTGTTACAACTATGTAGGGGTAGAGCCTTGTCGCTACCTGGCGCGCATAGTACTCTGCTGCAAGCGAATCCATCTCCAATGGAAGGTGAGGACCATGCTGTACCAATCCTCCGACAGGTATTATGGCTGCTTTGGCTTGCATCAGAAGGAATCGAGCTTCAGGCCAAGTGAGTTCTCCCAACAGGAAACTCAAGATATACCGCCAGCACTTCGAGAAATGGAGATATATAAGATAAGTGTCTGAAAGCTGGATCTCCGTGTTGCTTCTAGCTCTCTGCTAAGCCATGGAGCATTTTACCGCTCTAGAATATTTGTATACCCTATCGATGTCGATCCATTTTGGAAGGATGGGTTGTTCGCTTTCCTATGCTACAAACGAATAACTCAAAGAGGAATCACACTAAACTCCTATTTCTGTAAAGTTTCGCTCTAAATCGTCTGTTTTCATGGGATAAACTTACTATGATTGGTAGAACATAGCAAACAGCGTTATCTGCTCTTTTTCGCATTGGAATAGCGCATCCGGTAAATTTTCCGAAGGACACAGCATCTATTGTTGAAGAATCTCATAAGATCCTGTCTATCGTAAAGCAGCTGCGCGCATCACCTATCTTCCATGTGCATAAACGACTGGAACATTACATGCATTTTTTCAAGTACTTTGCACACTTTGGTAGCTCCAATTCCGGAGGCCCTGGGATACTGCATTCTAAAGCCATATACCTCTTATAACCGATTTTCTTCAGTGCGGAGAAGCCTCCCTTGAAGTCCGTGTGGCCATAGCCTGGAAGCTCCCTAGTGCTGTCAGCAAGGTGGACATGTGCGATATATTCACCTGAGGCCTCGATGCTTTCGGGTATTATTCTCTCCTCGATGTTCATATGGAAGAAATCTGCCATGATCTTGACATGGTCCAACCTGACCTCCTTGCATATGTTCACAGCATCTTCGAGCCGACGCAGGAGGTGCGTCTCGTATCTATTCAGGGGTTCAAGAAGAACGAAAGAGCCAACATCTCCAGCATACTTACCAAGAATCTTGCACTCCTCAACAAGCAGCTTCTTCTCAAACTCCTCAACACTCGAGTAGACTGGAGAAAGGTCGCATATCTTCGGACCTCCAAAAGTTGGAACTACTATTACTCCGGTGGCTCCCAGCTCCGCAGCCCAAGCCAGGCGCTGTTTCACTCCCTCCATTGCTTCCTCCCTCACTTTCCTTTCTGCACCAAGCAAATCGCCTGAGTATCCTGAGCAAATTGTACTTACCTTTACCTTCGAGGTGGAAATGGCGTCTTTGATCTCCTTCATCCTGTTACCAAGTTCATTCCTTCCCCAAAGCTCTATGCCTTCGAACCCATATTGCTCTATCTTTCTCAATTTTTCTCTTAGGTCCTTCTCTGGAACGAGATTTTCCTGAAGAGCAAGCTTCATTTTTCTTTTCACCCTGCCTCAGGCCAAGTTGTTCTGCTTAATAAAATATCTTATGGACTTCGTTGCATGAACTGGAGATGTTTAGGTAAAACTATATAGTTCTTTGTAACATCGTTGACGCCATAATATTAAAAGAGGAATGTAAATGGTGAAAAAATTTCTGAGTCACCCTACAGTTCCATTGGAAGTTGTACCAGACAAGAAGATAAGCGAACTATCTAAAGAGATGCTGCAGATAGGATTTCAGGGAAGGAAGCTTGCAGAGGTTACAGAGGTCTGGTGCAGCATGCTGAGAAGGAGGAATGCCATAATCTGGCTGGGATTGGCAGGTGCGATGGTTCCAGGGGGCATGAGGAAGGTCATATCCTACCTCATAAGGAGAAGGATGGTGGATGCCATCGTATCCACTGGAGCAAACATGTATCATGATTTCTTTGAGGCCATTGGAGGAAAACACTACGTTGGAACCCACGTAGTTGATGATGTCAAACTCAGAAAAATGAGGATCGACAGGATATACGATGTGTTTGCAGATGAAAAGAGATTCTACAGGATTGACAATCTGATTGAAAAAATATCCGTTACATTGTTTGCAGACAACTATCCATACTCTTCAAGGCAGGTTCTCAGGTTGCTGGGACAGTTTCTCTCAAAGTCTGCTAGGGATAAGGACTCGATACTAGCTACAGCATATGAGGCAGATGTGCCTATCTTTGCCCCAGCGATTTGTGACAGTTCCATCGGATTCTCCATAATGTTCGCAAACAGGAGAAGGGGGAAGAAGATAATACTTGACCAGCTCAAGGACGTTGAGGAGAGCTCCAGAATAACCGAGAAGACGAGCTGGTCTGGCGTCATATATGTAGGTGGGGGAGTGCCAAAGAACTTCATCCAACAGACATCCGTAATAGCTTCGTACCAGACTAGGCATGATAGAAGCCACAGCGCCGCCATACAGATCACCACAGATTCACCCCAATGGGGTGGCCTGAGCGGATGCACTTTTGAGGAGGGGCAGAGCTGGGGGAAGATTGGGAGAAGGGCGAGAATGGCCGTTTGCTACTGCGATGCGACGATAGCGCTTCCCTTCATCGTCCATGCGTTAAGTGAGAGGTTCAGGAAACTTTCTAGGAATGTGCCTGTCTTCCATTGGGAGGACCGAAACCTAACCATTGAATACAAGAGGATGAAGCTTTAATTTAGGCTCTGGAAAAATCTTACATATTACCTAAGCTTGCTATGGGATAGTGGTAGTATTGTCGGTGATATATGAAAAAGGCAGTATGAAGAACGTGGATAAGGACGGCGATGGAAAGGACGACCATCTGCAAATTGCCATGATAAACAGGGCAGGATCTGGGGGCGTTACGGCCGATTTGAAGGTGTTCGTCGATGGTATCGATATGACCGATTCTACAACATTGAGCATATCTGGAAAACCCCCACAGAAGATAAGACCGGCCATGTATGTTTCCGCTAATTATGGCGACAGGGTTGTACTGGAGATCAAACACGATGGAAAGATCGGACCTGGTAACCACAAGGTGAAGCTCCAAGCGATGGTAGATTGGCAGACCTTCACGCAGGAGATGGAAGATAGGGTACCCTGAAAGCTTACTAATGTCGTAAATTGAAAGCCATAATTCGATGCTCGATATCGGTCTTGCAATAGAATTCAAAGGCGAAATTCTGCCTATTTGGGCAGGGCTGAAAGGAAAGATGGAGCAAAGCCTCGGTCGCTCATTTAACTAACTGCGACCATGTGGATGCTCCTGTGAACCGCGCCTACTTTCTTGCCATTTTTAATGATGTAGTGGTAGGTCTTATGCTTCCTGCAGAATGGAGGGTTTGGATGTTCAACATCAGCTGGCATCTCTGGGCACTCCCGGCATATGTTCGTCGCCGTTGAGGTACGCCCGCACATGACGCACACACACTTGCCCTTGCGTTCCCAATCTTCCATAGGAACGTCGGCCCAAAGGACACGTGGCATGGAGGCCCTGTCCGAACCTGTGCCAATGTCAAACTCTCTGTTTATCGTCTTTTGCCTGGTCCATCCAGTGTCCTTAACCCACTTCCTCAACCTTGCCAACTCCTCCTTCGTAAGTGGAATTGGACGAAACCTTTTCGGTAATTCACTCATGAATTATAACTCACCTTCCTCCCTTCAGGTTTCCTTAGACTCGTCAATCTCAAGGGCACTTTTCAAGGTTTCCTGACCTTTTACTATCTATAAGAATTGCAGAACAGACATATATCTTTGATTTCGAAAAGAACGTACGATGCCCGGAGAAAACCCATGATCGAGACGACCCAGCTTAGCCGCCACTTTGGAAGCAAGGTAGCTGTTGACAACGTGACTCTTAGGGTTGAGTCTGGCAAAATATTGGGCCTATTAGGTCCAAATGGCGCTGGAAAGACAACGATGCTTAGGTTGCTGGCAACTCTCATCAAACCCAGTAGCGGAACAGCATATGTCGACGGGCTTAGCGTAACAAAGGAGGCTGAACGTGTAAGATCTATAGTTGGGGTAGTGTCTGAAAACCAAGCACTGTATGAGAACTTGACCGTATACCAGAATCTAGATTTTTCGGGTAAAATGTACCATGTGCCCTCTCCTACACGTACAGAAAGGATTCGAGATCTGCTCGAACTTTTCGAACTTTGGGACCAGAGGTCCAACAAGGTTGGGACGCTATCGAAGGGCCTTAAGCAAAGGCTCGTAATATCTAGGGCTCTGGTCCATGACCCAAAGGTCCTTTTGCTCGACGAACCAACAGCAAACCTTGATCCTCAGGCATCTCTCAAGACAAGAAAGCTCCTATTGGACCAAGCGAGGCAAGATAGCAAGACGGTTATCATATCAACCCATAACCTCAGAGAGGCTGAGAAGCTATGCGATGAGATAGCCGTAATGAACTGTGGGAAGATATTGGCTAAAGGGGAAGCTTTCGATCTTGTCAGATTGGTAGAGAACGGAGAGGCAATAGAGCTGAAAGTAAGGAACATCTCGAGTGCGCAAATGATGGGGCTTGAGAATGCTCTACATCCAAATAGCTTTAGCATTAAAGGCGATGTAGTTACCGTGTCCCTTGGCAACTACGATTCAGAGGCTCCGAAGGTGATAAGGAGGATCGTCGAGCTTGGGATAGAGATCATAGAGGCGCGCCGCTCAAGTCCGGAGCTCGAGGAGATAATTCTAAGGATCATAGAGGAGACGGAATATGCTTAGCGACATCGCTACCTTAGTTAAGAAAGACATGATAGAGTTCAGGAGCAACAAGCAAATATGGTTTCCAGTCATCATCCTTCCCCTCGTTATCTCGATAGGGCTCCCATTAACCGTAGCCTTCATACCTTCTACTTTTAGTGTATCTGGAATAGTGCCCGACATCCCAGCCAGGCTCCTGAGTAACCTGCCTCAAGAGCTACAGGAAGTAATCGGCACTCTAGATAAGGGAGAGCAGCTTGCCTTTCTCTTCATATCCTACTACTTTGCCCCGACTTTCCTTGTCATACCTCTCGCAATACCTGCTGTACTTTGTGCCGACAGTTTCGCAGGCGAAAAGGAGAGGAAGACGATAGAGGCTATCTTGGCAGCCCCTTTGAGCGACTCCGAGATTCTCGTTGGAAAGATGATTCTTCCTTTGGTCTCTTCTCTTGCCTCATCATACATAGCATTTTCAATATACTCCTATCTTGTCAATGTCTTGGTGTTCCATCACTTCGTATTTCCGACTAATACATGGATACTCATAATGTTATTCCTCGTTCCAGCCTTGACATTATTCAGTGTTGGAACGATGATCATAGTTTCAGCTAGGTCGAAGGGTTTCAAGGAGGCCCAACAAGTTGGTGGCATGATCGTTCTGCCGATCTTCGTTTTGCTCATAACACAGCTGCTTGGCATAATTAGCATGACAAGCCAAACTCTCTTTGGAACAGCGGTCGTCCTTTATGCAATAGATGCCTTCTTAATCAAATTTGGCTCAAAGGCATATAGCAGGGACCACCTCATCTCCAAGGTTTAGTGAGCTTTTCTCATTCATGCTACCTTTGCCAAAATAGCTCCTAACCTGTCCTGTATTACTATGATGTATTGCGGATCATGGGAGCTTAAATAGCTCTGTGGCAAAGGCCTTCGGTGTTCATTGTTTGAGCAATGATGAGAAAAACTCGATAGTTGGTTGTATAATGCTTATGGCTTTTGCTTGTCGTTTTGCCATTGTCCATTCAATAAGATTGGGAGGTTGGTATGAGTGCTGAGTGCACAATGTTTCCTAAATATCGAGCTTATCTTCCTCTTAACGCTTGGCTTCTTGCAGCCAATACTTCTACCATTTAAGAAGATGAGAAAGAAGGAGCTGCAAGAGGAGAAAGTAATTGAATTATGTGCTGGGAAAATAAAGAGTGACGCAAGTTACTTCATGAGAGAGGAGTCTTTCATAAAGATGAGCTGCGACATTGAAAAGTACATAGCAATCTTGGCACTAATGGCAAAAGGGAAACTAAAGATCAGGAGCGATACAAAGAGTGCTAACAAGAAAGGATTTCCAAAAAGCGAAAAGGAGATGGAGAAAGGGCTCCAAGAGGACATCTAAAGCTTCCCCAATATCTTGTTATACCATGGAGACAGCGCATCTCGAGTTGTTACACTCTCCCCGATCTTTGTAGATTTGGAAATTTTTATGAAGATTGTATATGATGTGCCCCTAGATCTCGATACCCAGGACAAGGATAAGGCCGATCAAGATTGTAGCGGCCCCACTGATCTTTGGTATCCAGCTGTTGTATCTCGATCTCTTGGCAGCGCTCGCTATTCCGCCCATCACGATTCCGAGAGGAATAAGACCGATCGTCGTACCAAGCCCAAAGGTGAAAACCATGAGCGTTCCCGTAAAAACATTCCCCATCGAAGCTGCCCACAACCAAACAGCCATCTCGAAGGGGCAGGGAGGCAATCCTCTCACGAGACCGAAAAGTAGAACTGCGGACTTTCCAAGATGGGAAGGTAAGTTGTTGCGCTCTTCCAAATCAGCGTGGTGGTGAATGCTGTGCACTATCTTCAAACCGGAAAGCATCAGGAAGCCGAAAAGGACGGTCAAAATGCCCGAAAGTATCTCAAAGAGTCTCTTGAACTCAGAAAGCATGATGCCCGCAGATGAGAAAAGGAATCCCAGAAATGTATCGATCAAAGTCATGCCAAGCCCGAAGAGCACGACCAGAACGATGCCTTCCTTCCATCTTTTGCTGGACCAAAGTGCATATAGTGATACTACCGCCTTGTCCTCGCAAGGCTCTAACGTGTGAGCTAGGCCCAGTATGAATGAGGCAGAGAACAAAGCAAAGTTTGTCTCTGAGGGCATCCTTTTATTGTCAACGCCTACAAGCTAGGAGGCACCTAAAGGCATTGCTCTGACCATAGACTATCGAATTTTTCCTCAGAATTTACCAGATGCCCTTGACAACAAGAAGTGAAAAGATGACGGAAATAGCCACTATGCCGCATATCTCCAGAACTATCCTCTGCTCACTGACGTGTCTTTTATGGAGAAGCAGAGTTCTGAGGCTTCTGACCTTGTTTGAGTACAGTTTTCCTTCATTGTCGATCATCGTGTCAGCCCTTTCCCTCAAGAAGAATGCTGAAAATAGAATCAGTACTGAGTTCAAGATAAAGGGTGCTAGGGAGACCAAGAGAAACAGCTTGAGGTTCATCAAGATGGCGTAGATGGCCATTGTCAATCCAACCGAAAAGCTGCCCACATTTCCTATGAAGGCCTTTCCCCTGAAACTCAGATATGCAAGAACTACAAGGCAGGCGATTGGGAATCCGAGAAGTATGAAGTTTGACGATGCTACCATTAGGCCGAAGAGCACTATCAGACCAGAAAGGGCTTCGAGGCCATTTAGACCGCCAAGTTGATTGTAAGTGTTGACTGTGACGGTCGTGATAACTGGGACGAGAAGGAGGAAGAAGAGAGAGCCGAGCTCGATCACACCTATAAAAAGACCGTATATTGTCGTCCTATCTCCTGGTTTCAATACCATGTATGGGAGAGAGGCGAAAATTGGAAGCACAGCCTTGTAGCGCCAAGGAAGGTCGACGAGATCGTCGAAAAGTCCCATCGTGCTACCAAATAGAACTGACGTTGTCAGAGCCAATGACCTCTGCTCCTCAATACCCAAAAAAACGAGCAAGAACCAGTAGCAGACAGATGGAAGAGCGTAAAAAATGCCGTAGCAGTTAGGAACTAGGGGATTTCCAGGCTTGTGCTGGTCCACCGCCTTTGGGAATGGCATTATGCTCACTCCGAGTGGCTTTCTTCCATTCCTTAAGCTTTTATGGACATATTACGCCTGCATGGTGGCTAAGAGTAGGCGATCAGGTTCCTAGCCCAACCGCCCTAACTTATATGCTCATGAGGGGTCCTCGATCTGGGCATGAGGGAATTCATCCTTCTAAGCCGTAAGGGGACTACAGATCCTAATTTCGACCTTTCAGATCTTGGACGTGCAGGCCTTGATACTGTAGTGAGGTGCATATCGGCAGCTTTTTGCGTATCTGGCCATGTGCGCAACGATGTTACGTTTCATGTTTTCCTTGGGGGTCCGCCTTCTCCACCCATCCATTTGAGGATAGATGGGCCTAAACTGAGGTCGCTTGATCCAAGTGAAAGGGGGATCGGGCTCTTCATCTCAAAAGCTCTAAGGGGCAGGCCCTCAATTCAGGGCGTTTCAGCTACTAGGGAGAGTCTAGAAGCTTTCGTGCGTGAATCTTGCAAAGGTAGAAAGATGTACGTTTTGGAGGAGGATGGGAAGGACATCGATGAGGTTGACCTTTTAGACGCCATCTTCATATTGGGAGACAAGGTTGGCCTTCCGAGGAAGGAGGAACTGTTTCTTGAAAGGTTTGGTGCCACCAAGCTAAGCCTTGGATCGAACAGATATTTCTCTTCCCAATGTGTAGTCATATTGAATTACGTGCTTGATAGAAGGTTGCAAGGCTCCAGATCTTGACCTATCAAGGACCAGTTCTATTGGCCTCGTTCTTTGGATTGGTCGCCAGCTCCCTTTTCGCATTCGATGTCTTTTGCCAAGGAAAGATATTTTTCATATGTAGTCTCTATTACAATTGGTCCAACGTAGTTGCAGTCTAGGCAACGGTATAGCTTTCCCGCGCTACCTCCCAAGTAGAGGTCAATTCTAGTTCCGAGGCACTTGGGGCAAACCTGTAATCTCCTAGGTGGTTTCAAACGCGATGACAACTAAGCATTGTTATATGTGAAATAAAGGTATTCTTGCATAATGAATTCCAGCCTACTTTCGCAAGGCTTTGAGAGACTATGTCCTTCTCCCCATCTCCCAGCTTGGATACGATTGTTGCATATCTGGAAAACTTGTCCTGATCCTTTGCTCTGCAACCACTGAAGCCTCTTGAAGAATCTTTTTGGCCTCTTGGTCCACTACCGCTTCATCGCTGAATCCACTTGGAACGCTTCCTGAGGAAATGAAAATGTCATCAAGCTTCTCATCGAGTTCTCGCAAGCTTGTTGAAACCTCTGGGGCGATGTCCTTCAGCTCTGATCCGATCTGTTGGATAACCTTTATGGCAGGTCCCACTACCCCAACAGCCTGCCTGAAGTCCCTTATACTCCTCAATCTAAGCGCAACCTTCTCGAGCGAAAGCTCTCCTTTTACGACCACTGAAGAGATCTTTCTGAGCTGGGCCACTTCCCCAGCATACATCGATGCTGTTGCATTGTCCCCTAACTGCTGCGCCCTCACACAACTCTCGAAAAGTTCCTTCCCCCTGGATGCCATCCGCTGTGATATCCTCCTGAGCTTTTCTGCCTGAACCTCAAGCTGTACCAATATCCTTTCCTCGTCCGAAGCTGATGTGCTATCGCTCCTTATCGGTTCTGGCGGAGGCGACACCCCTCTTCGAAAGAGCCTGACTAAGGTTGTCCACGCTCCTTACATAGCACTCCAATCCACGTTTATAAGGTATATCTTTCAAGGAGGGCGCCAGTGAGGGAAGGTACTTTGCCATGCCTAAGGTTTGAGGAGTTGACCGAGAGAAACGTTCAAGATGCTGTAAGGGTCTGCAACTCCTCCCTGCGGTACGACTCCTTCAAAGCTTCCACAATAAGAAGAGTTACTTTCCAAGATCCTAACATAGAGGCAGGACTTGCCATTTTGGCATATGAGGGGGAAGAGCCATTGGGAGTGGCGATAGGCTGCAGGAGGACAAAGCAACCCCCGGAACTTGTGGATCCTACCGCAGGATGGATAAAGGTTTTGGCTGGAATAGCTGGAAAGGAGATTGACGAACTTGGCGTACTGAATTCGATCTGCGAAAAAGTTGAAAATGAACTTAGTAGGCTGGGAGCCAAAAATGTGCGGGTTTCTGACATGGCGAGCTGGCATGTGTGGCCTGGGATTGATCTTAGATATGAGACAATACTAGAGGTCTTGGAGGACAGGGGGTACTCGAAGGTAGGGGAAGCTGTCGATTACTTGGTGAATCTAAGAACATTTGATATTCCGAGGAGAATTGCCAAGATACGGGAATCCCTGTGCCAAAGGGGAGTCTCTATAACATTAGCCGAAAAGGATGAGTGTGATATCATATCGGGCTGGGTGAAGGCTAGATTCGGTCCTTGCTGGGCCTTCGAGGTGGCAACTTCATTCAAAAACAATGAGCCTGGAACAATAATTGCCAAGGATAGGAACACTGGGGACATAATTGGTTTCTCGACTCATGGTTCCTTGGAGCCGAACTGGTTTGGCCCAATTGGTGTTGAAGAAAAGCATAGAAAATCAGGATTGGGATCGGTCATGCTTTTCGAAACCCTAAGGCTCATGAAGTTGAAGGGCGTTTCGGAAGCTGTCATCCCGTGGACAAGCCACCTATTCTTCTACACGCAGGTGCCGGGTATAGTGGGCATCAGGCACTACCATACGATGAGCAAGAGGTTGGGCTAGCGATCTTCCATAAGATCTTCTGAGCATAATGGCCAACCTTTTATCCTGAAAGTTCATGTGAAAATGCATGCTAAATCTGAGAGCTGGAGCATGCAAGGTACCTATCACGCCTTCTGAACCAGTGTTTCTTGCTGGATTCGGACAGAACAGGAGAAGCATTGGTGTCCACGACGACATCTTTGCAAGGTGCCTTGCCCTCGAAAAAGGTGGAGAATCGATCAGGATAGTATCTTTGGATCTCATTGGACTTTTTAATGAAGATGTCCGAGAGATCAGAAGCTGTTCATCCTTTGAAAATACGATCGTTGCATGCACGCACGTCCACTCTGGACCAGATACGCTTGGACTTTGGGGGCCCAGTTCAGATGTATCGGGAGTTGACCAAGATTACATGGAGTTCTTAAAGAAAAATGTTCTGGAATGCATCGGAAAGGCAGTCTCGGAAATGAGGGATGCAAAGATTAGCTTCGGTACAGTCTCTGCGCATGGAATATCGAAGAATGTGCGCAATAGAAGAAGTTTGGATAGCGATCTCATCGTAGCGAAGATTGAAGATGCGAGAGGTGGCACGATAGCTACGATCACGAACTTCGCTTGCCATCCTGAAGTATTAGGCAATGACAACACACTCGTGACATCTGATTTCCCGGGATTTGCATGCAACTACGTCGAGCGTGAGATTGGTGGTTGCGCAATCTATCTCAACGGTGCCATAGGAGGCATGGTAACTCCAGATGTACATGAGGGAAATTTCGAGATGGCGGAAAGGATTGGAAGCTTGGTAGGCAAGAAAACTATCGAAGCTGTTGATTGCGCAGAACCTCAAGAGGAGCCGAGCCTTTCCCTGAGGCGTTCTACTGTGAAGCTACCCCTTGAAAACGAAGTTTTTTTGGAATTGCAAAGGAAGGGCGTGCTTCAACGGGAAATTCATGAAGGTCAATTAACAACCGAGGTGACAGTTGCTAAAGTAGCATCAGCAGAGTTCGTGACGATTCCTGGGGAAGCATTCCCAAACCTTGGATTGGAATTGAAGAGAAATATGAGGGCAAGGTACAGATTTGTTTTGGGAGTCGCTGAGGACGAACTAGGATACATAATGCAGGAAAGCGACTTTGGTCTTGAACTTTACAAGTACGAGCAGAGCATGTCCGTTGGACCGAAAACTTGGCCAATCTTAGTCGAAACTCTTGCAAAGCTCTTATAGCGCGTCTTATCGGTTCCATATCCATTTCTATTGCTCTTTAGGTATAAAATTACATGCATTGGTTGTATTACTGATTTAGTATGTTAAGGCGCGGGGATCGGAATAAGATCTCAAAGCGAGAGATGCTACACAAGCTTGGCTTCGAGATTCTGAGCTAGGGCATGCCCATCCCCCTGTCAAGGTTCATCTGGTAGAGCCCTTAAAAAGGGTTCTATTAGTGACATATGTCGTTGACAAATTTCAATAGCAAGTATTAAATATAATGCCGAAACGTTTGTTGACAGGGGAATGGAATATTGACTTTAGAGAAAGAGAGGGAAGAGCGAATACCTTGGATACCTATAACAATCGTAACAATCGTATTTGGTTTTATTGAAATAATGTGGACCATGATGCAACCTGGCGGAGGAGTTGCGGCCTGGTATAGCATAGGATTGCTTGGTGGCCTCCTTTATTTTATGCCATTGCCTTACGTTGCCATGCTTGTTCTTGCAGCCCTCTCAAGGACAAAGCTCTTTGGAAAGGTTAAGCCTTCAACGTTTACCTACCTTTACGCTTGCTTAATTCCTCTAGCATTTACAGGTGTATACGATGCAGTCTATGTCCCCGCTTCATATTGGGCTGACAGATATCTAACTCCCACCAATTCCATGAATCTTGAGCCGTGGTTCTTCGCGCCAAATCCCGATATCGCTAAGCAGATTGTAAGTGGAGGCGTGCCGATCCCCTGGGTAGAGTGGCTCCCATCGATATTGTGGTGGTGGCTGCTCTTCTCCCTCTGGGCACTGTTCTTCATAGCATTGGGGACGATCATGAGGAGGCATTGGTTTAATGTGGAGATGATCCCATTTCCGCATACCCTTGTGGCGCACGAGATAGTAAAGATAGCTGAGAATGAGAAGAAAGAATCTGTTATAAATATACAATGGTTATCCGCAGGGATACTGGTTGGGCTAGCGTTCTCTTCCATACTCTTCATGATATTGGTGTTCCCGTGGTTTCCAGACATACTTGGCTGGAGAGTCAACACCTGTAGTTGTTCCGGGGCAACATACATTACAACCGATTCACCTTTCATAAATATAGTCGCCCTAACCACATTTCAAAAGAATCCCCTCTATTATGCCATCCTATATATGTCCCCAGTGAATATCCTTTTCAATATATGGTTCTGGTCTTTGGTGGTAATTATACTATCGCAGATAGCATACGCCATGGGTTACTATACGGCTGCAACCACAATAGGTGGGTGCGGGAGAGGTTATTGTGGGGAGTCAAGCGTGTTCACCAATCCACCATTTCTGTGGGCTGTTTTTGGTGATCTTGGCATAGTGCTGGGCATCTTCTTCATTTATTGGATGCTCAATAGGAGTTACTTCAGGGATACTCTAAGGGCTGTTTTAGGAAAGGGTAGCCTCATCGAAGTAGAGAAGGAAGAGGCGTTACGATATAGGGATGCTTACGTTATTCTATTGGTTTCATTTGTTTTGCTAATAATAGCATTCATGGTTGCAAGCCTTAGCATCCTTCCGGCGCTGATACTCTTCTTTGCTACATTAGTTTACGGTTTTGTTTGGGTCCGCACATGGGGCTTATCAGGATACATGAGTCCTACTGGATTCTATACTGCAGTCGCTTGGATGAAGGCGATATGGCCTACTCCGCCAGAACCACGTACTATGGAGTGGACCGTTGCCATGGGTTTCATCATTATGCCTGCTAGCAATACTGCATATGAGGGCTGGGGGCATCCGTTTGTTTCGATGATGGCAAACTACCGCTTAGCAAGCTTGACGGGAACGAGTCCTAGTAATGTGTTAAAGGTGACCTTACTTTCAGCCTTTCTGGCTCCAATTCTTTCCATGCTTTCCCTCCTTATAGGATACTACACATTCGGTTTCTCGAGGCTTCAAGGTGCTTATATAGGTGGGTGGGGGCCCACAGACCGCTTCACACCTGAATTTTCAGAAAATTGGCCCGCTAGAGTCACTTGGTGGCCTCAGCTGATCTTGGGTTTCGTGGTAGCATTGTCATTGAACTACCTTCACGCTCGGTATGTCTGGTTTCCATTCGACGCTATGGGATTCCTGCTTGGAACAGATATGTGGTCTGTGGTTCCAGCCGTATGGCAGGCTGCGCTCGCCGCATGGGTGCTCAAAAACTTGACCCTTAAGATTGGGGGAAGTAAACTTTACGAGACAAAGGGAAGGCCTATCGCAGCTGGATTCATCATAGGCTTCGCGATCATGTCTCTTGTAGGTGGAGCTATCGGCATAATCAGATTTTTCTTCCCATTCTAGAGACTAAAATATCGCTTCAACGAAACAGATTTACTGATATTAACCCGAGAGCTTCTCGAGTCTTGAAGCGTACTTCTCCCTGTAAGAGCTCAGGCAAGTCTTACAGCAAAAATACCTGTCTTGTCCCCTGACCTTGAGTATGTGAGGTTCGCCTTCTATCTCTTGGCCGCAGAATTCGCAATTCAATTTTACCGCCAATCCTGGCTTTATGACAACTCCCTGCTCGTCTTTCACCGTTCTAGTTACGATTACCGTTGAGATTGGAGCTGTACCTGGCAACTTTGCTATCTCGTCACTCATAAATGATTGAAGTCCATCAGCCGAATCGATCAACACGCGTATGGCAAGGTTGCTTTCTCCAGTCGTCATGTAGATGCTCCTCACCTTCTCGTTCTCGGCCAATTTCCCTGCAACCTCGTTGAGCCTTGACGGCTCTACCTTCAAATTTATCAGGGACGTAAGCCCCTGTTCGATCTTTTGGGGATCCAATAGCGGTACCATCTTCTTTATCACGCCCGAACTAATCATCCTCTTGATCCTATGCTCTACCGTTGGAGTGCTGACATTGACAAGCCTGGCGATGTGCCTAAAAGATCTGCGCCCATCCTCCATCAAAGCTCTTATGATCGCCACATCCGTTTGATCAAGTTTCGCAGGCAATTTTCTCCAAGACCAAGGATGTAGAAGCAAATCTTAAGTATTTTTACCACTACCTCAATTGAGCATCTTTCCCATTCTTACCCCGATAATCGAGATATCTTCCAACCAGAGGTTCCTTTCAATTTAACGTTCAAGCTCCAGAAGTGAGGGCATGGTGTCAATAAAATAAGTTGGATGTAGAGCATGGCTAAGCACCATTTTCAATTATGCGATACCTCCGACAAGATCGTGTAAACTTCTCAAGTATGCATCCAAGTAAAATAGTGAGTGTGCCAATTTGGCGGACAATTGCTCTTTAAAAGGAGATATGGGAGCATAAAAACTGAAAAAATCGCCAAACAGTTAAACACCAATCATATTTGGCATGCGATCTCAAAAAAAGTCGCAGAAAGGATTTTTCAGTGCAGATATCGAGAAAGCTTATTTTTTGTACAGATTGCGATAGCATGAGGCACAATGGATGTTTATGAAGCTGTTACTGCAAGGAGGACGACGAGGCGTTTCAAGCAGGATGCTCTGAGCAGGGAGATGCTCGAAAAGCTTGTTGATGCCGCAAGACTTGCGCCTTCTGCTCTTAATCTTCAACCATGCGAGTACATCGTTGTTGACGATCTAAAAGTTGCCAACGAAGTTTTCAAAACTCTTGGGTGGGCGGCTTACATAGCTCCAGAGGGCACTCCAAAGGAAGGAGAAAGGCCTGTAGCATACATCGTTGTACTTTTGAATGGCGAAAAGTGCAAAGCTGGAGGCGAAGCCGATGCTGCTGCAGCTATAGAGAATATTTTGATAACAGCCTGCGGAGAGGGCCTGGGATCTTGCTGGATAGGCTCTGTCGACAGGGAACGACTCTCGAAGATCCTTCATATTCCAGAGCATTGCAGGATCTACTCGGTAGTTGCATTGGGCTATGCTGCCGAAAAACCCGTGTTGGATGAGGCTGCCGAATCGATAAGGTATTGGAAGGACGAAAAAGGAGTTCTGCATGTTCCGAAGCGCAAGCTTAAGGATATAGTGCACTTCAACAAATATTGATGCAATATTTGCAAAAATTGCATCTGAATTCTATCGCCCCAATTTCTCGCTATAAAGGTGGAATTTTGCAATTTCGATAGAAGCTGCCAAAATCGCTTGCCCTATATCTGGAAAATTCCACGTTTGCACCGAATCTATTCCCATACTTGTGATAATGGAAGGTACCTTAAGAGTTCCTTGACTCAATGACCACGGAACATTCGTCATATTACGCCATCTTGCAAAGCTGTACATGCGATAACGATGGCACGGACGAACAGGAAGTCTATTGTGTGGAGAATCACGTTTCCACTAAGGTTTGTTGTGGCCTGCTTCCTTGCTTTGATCTGGCTACTTGGCCTCAGCTTGGGGCTGTGGGATGTTTAGGCATTCTAAAAGAGAATGGTGACTCTGGCGACCTGGGCGCGCACCACCGTTCCCCCTGAACAGGCCCTGTGGCTAGGACCGTGAAGCGTATCGCTACCAGCCGTACAGAAGCCTTAATGCTGCTTGTGTTTTATGGACTAGGCGATGGAGATGGTATGCAGAGAGGGGCGCGAGGTTCTGGTAAATGCCCTCAGATCTGAGGGAGTGGAGTTCGTTTTCGGCCTTCCAGGGGGGCAGAGTGTCGATATTCTATACGATGCTCTCGACGAGTCAAAGAAACCAGTGCCAATCCTGGTAAGGCATGAGCAATCAGCACCATTCATGGCTTATGCCTACTCGAGGTTGAGGCGCAATCCGGGCGTTTGCCACGGGACAGTTGGGCCAGGAGTACACAACATGGTTGCTGGAATAGCTGAAGCTTGGTCCGCCTCGATACCTATCGTTGCAGTATGTCCACAGGTCAGTTCTGAGTATGAGTGGAAGGGGGCGCTCCAAGAATTCCCCCAGATCCAGATCATGGCTCCCTTCACCAAGTGGGCCGTTAGGATCTCAGATCCAGACAGGATCGCTTGGACGATACGTAGAGCTTTCCAGATCGCCTGCAGCGGCAGGCCTGGACCAGTGTTTATTGAGATACCGCCCGAGGTGGGGAAGGGGAAGACAGAGGTAATAGAATATGTAAGGTCATTCCGCCCACTGAGAACGAGGCCGGATCGAAAGGACATTTCTGACGCTTGCGAACTCATCCTGAAAGCTGAAAGACCCGTAATCGTTGCAGGAGGGGGAGTGTACCTATCTGGAGCATTCGTTGAGCTTAGAACTTTTGCCGAGTCCCTCTCATTGCCCGTCTTGACTACAGCATCTGGGAAGGGCTCCATACCAGAAGATCATCCATTATCGGCTGGCCTGATAGGAATGTACCGCACGAAGGTCTCAAGGAATGTTTGGAACGAGGCCGATCTCGTCATCGGAATTGGCACAAGGTTCGAGCAGCTTGAGAGCGGAAACTGGCTTTGGTTCCCAGAGAAAGCTAAGCTAATTTCTGTGAACATCGATGCTTCAGAGATAGGTCTGAACTGGATCCCGGATGTTGCTCTGGTAGGGGATGCCAAACTTGCATTGCAAGACTTGATCGAATGTCTTGCGGCAAAAGCAAAGAAAAAGAAGGATGAGGCCATGCCCAGAATCGAAAAGCTTCGAGCATTGAAGGAGGAGTATGAATCTGAAATGCTTAGCGCCTCTAGCTCGGAAAGCCTGCCAATTAAGCCCTTGAAGATAATGAAAGAGCTGAGAGCTTTGTTGGAAAAAGATGCTATCGTGTGCCATGAGAATGGGTCGATAGATGTTTGGTCTTACTCACACCTTCCAATCTTTGAGGGCGGAATGTCCGTAATGCCCGGTGGGCAGACCTGCATGGGCTTCGGAGTTGCAGCTGCGATCGGTGCCAAGCTAAGCATGCCAAAGCATCAGGTCGTATGCATCACAGGAGATGGTGCCTTCCAGATGATGGCGAAGGAGCTTCCAACAGCGGCCCAGTACAAAGCATCGGCCACGTGGTGCATAATGGATAACTTCTCCCTCGGCTGGGTAAAATTTTCGCAAAAGTATTTCCACAAGGAGCATTATGTGGCTGTCGATTTCGAAGTTCAACCCGATTTCAAGAGGTTGGCTGAAGCTTCGAAGTGCCATGGCGAGAGGGTCGAAAGGCCTGGGGAAGTAGGCGAAGCGCTGGTGAGAGCCTTCAAGGCAAACAAGGAAGGCGTGCCAGCCGTTATCGACTTCATCGTAGATGGTTCTGATTTACCTCCGGGCTTTTTGGAGTTCTACGGGATAGTCTAGGTGGTAAATAACAGCCTGCATGAAAGGGGCTTTGGTGAAGAGCACAATGGGGGAAATGCATTATAGAGCCTCCTAGTTGTATTGCGTTGCTATGAAGTCGAGAAGTGGTACATTCGAGAAATTGATGGAGGAGATAAGCGAATCGAAGGTTATTGATGTGCACTCGCACATCGATCCAGCTCATCCATCTGCCAGGACGACAGCAGATATCGTGCTTTACCACTACTTGGCAACGGAGCTCAGGTCTGCAGGAGTGCCCGAAGGTATCATAGCGGAAGATAGAGACCCGGAACAGAGGGCAAAGGGAGCCTTGCCATACATGCGGCTGATAAAGAACACGACAACCTACTGGTGCCTTACGAAGATTCTCAAGGAGCTATATGGATTTGATGGGGAATTGACTGAAGGTAGCTACCAATCGATACGAGAGAGCATCATAAACCAATCAAGACGTTCTGACAGGGCTGAAACGGTCCTTAGGAAAAATGCCAAGATCTCTAAGACCTTCCTTACATTCGACTGCGCCAGTGATCCACTGGAGCACGACCCCTCGCTCTTCATCGGGGCATTGCGCATCGAGCCCCTCATTGGTAGGTTGAGTCTGGCTTCGGTTAGGAATTTATCAAAGTCGGCTGGCAGAGATGTTGAAGTCCTGAGCGACTTCGAAGAAGCACTGGCTGCATTGTTCAAGAAGTTTAGGAGCTGCGTAGCTGTGACAGCGAGTTTCCTCCCAAGCGAGTTCTATGTAAGGCCTGACAGAGGAAGGGCCGAAGAGGTTTTCAAGAAGGTCCTTGGAAATTTCGAAATAAACAGGGAGGAGAGGAATGTGCTTTCTTCATTCGCCCTCCATGAAGTCCTGAGAATGGTTGAGGAGAACGAAGTTCCTTTCCAGATGATGGTAGGTGTGACGAGGCCCGTTCCTGGAGCATCACCTCCAGACCGTGCGATAACAGCTTTCGAACCTGGGATGCTTCTCTCCTACTGCCAAATCTTCCACGAGTTCAAGAATGTCAAGTTCGACATCTTCTTATCGAACAGGGTTCAGTCACAAGAGTTGACGGTCATAGCAAAGAACTACCCAAATGTTCACGTCTCCGGATTTTGGTGGTACAATCTCTATCCTACCACAATCAGGGAGATATTGCGGGAGAGACTCCAGATGCTCCCAGCGAACAAGATCAATGGATTCTTCAGCGATGCGTACGTCGTCGAATGGAGCTATGCAAAAGCCTGCCTCGTCAGGTCGCAGATTGCATACGTTCTGGCTGAGATGGTCGATGATGGTTTCTATTCGATGGAGACAGCAAAGGAGCTGGCTATAGACCTATTGGAGAGAAATCCAACAATGCTTTACCGCCTCAATTGAAAGGAATAAGTTTAAGTGCGAAATTTATAGCATGCCATGGCGTCCAAAATGCCCAAGTGCGAAAGTTGTGGCGCTGAAATTCCAGAGGGAGCTGCGATATGCCCCAAGTGCGGTGCTCCAGCGAAGCTCCCACCTCCGCCACCACCTCCAATAGAGGGTGCGGTCAGCCGTGAAAGAAGAGAACGTTACGAAAAGGGCGAGAAGGAGAAGGGCGAGAAGCACGAGAAAGAGGAGAAGCATGAGGACAGGTTTGGTGTCGTTGTTGGTGGGCTCATACTCATCCTGATTGGAACCATCCTTTACTTGGCACAGAGCAGGATCATATCATGGAGTGACTTTGGGGGCTATTTCATGCTTGGTCTGGGCTTGATACTCATAATTTGGGCAGCTGTAAGGTACATCTCGATAGCTTTCAAAGGCACTGCTCTGGGCCTGTTTGTCGGAGGTCTTATTTTGAGTGCGATGGGGCTCTCAGCTTTACTTGATATCAGGGAGTCCTGGCCCTTGGTACTCATCATCCTCGGGTTGATAATAGTCGTTGGGAGCGTGGCAGCCATCAGGAGAGGCTCAAGGCCACACTAATCGAACCAGCAAGTTAGAGCTCTATACAACATGTGTTCCAGGATGGTATTTGCTTTTGCCCGCCCAATGATCCTAAAAAAGTTGTTGCCAAACGATTCCACCAAATCACCAATATCGTACCTTGGAAGTATGCAGGAGGATATAACCATCCTGCCCCACTCGCCCCTCTTCAGTTCGTATAGCATCTTGAATCCTCTTTTGGTCCAGACCTCGAATAGATAGGAATCGTAATTTGGAGAAACATAGGGGAGTTCGTTTAGCTGCTGGGCATAGACACCTTCAGTAGCGCTGTATATCTCTACAACATCGGCATCGCCGTATAACCTTTTGAGGTAAGGTGCATACTTAACCTGGATCTTTGGAACACTTGTGCAGAATAGGGCATTTATGTTCCAAACCTTCTTGGGATAGAGCCCATGGGATCTTCGAAGGTATCTTGCGAAAGAAACCATGAGAGGTGCAACCCCGATGAGCGTGCCGACCTCCAGATCTTTCGCCTTTTCGAAGACAAGCTCGAAACGGCGAATCCAATCGTTTCTTTTCCCTCCTCGCCCAAGTGCATCTATCTCCTCTTGGCTCGGCACAAGCCGGAAACTTCCTATGCCTGGATTGAGCCTGGCATATGTTCCGGAGCTATAACCATAGCTTACCGTATTCCCATCCCCGGTCTTCATTTGGCCGACCTCAGAGGGGAAGGAGAGGTTTAGCACTGGCTTTGAGAAGATTTCGAACCTGTTTCTCCTTCTGGCATAGTTGAGAAGGGCTCTAGATCCGCAGATGAAAATCTGTCTCAAGTGGGTATTCGTAATTGGGAAGAGCTTTGGTGGTCCTGTTGTTCCTCTTGTCATTACCCATCCCCTAGCTGGCTCTGGAAGAAGAGCCTCGTGCCTCCCTTCCGCGATAGCATCTAGGTAAGGAACGAAGAATTCGTAATCTGCAACTGGAAAATTTTTGCGGAAATCCTCGATACTCGAAACTTCCGAGGCGGAATATCTTGCCCCATAGGAAGTTTTCCTGTAACCTGCCAAGAGAGTTTTAAGCACGCTTTCTTGAGCCTTCTGGGGTTCATCCAGAGAAGCATACCAGGGACCAAGGAAAACGTCCGATTCGGATAGCCAGCGAACTTCCAATGCTGGCAATATGGCTGAGGACGGCTCTCAAATCCTTTTATGTGAAAACCTTCTTTCCCCCTATTGGGCGCTCGATTCGAAAAGCTCTGAAAATGGACTAAATTGTAGTATGTTCGGAGCTCAATCCGCAACTCTTTTAAATAAAAAGCTGCTTTTTCGGTTCGGTGCGGAGAATGGACGTATTCAAAGCGATCTCCTCCAGAAGGAGTGTAAGGAAATACAAACCAGATCCGATACCTGAGGATGTGCTTCTGAAGGTCTTGGAAGCTGCGAGATTAGCCCCTTCGGCAGGCAACAGGCAGCCCTGGAAGTTTGTGGTGGTCAAAGAAAAGAGCAGGAGAGAAGAGATAGCGAAGGCCGCTAACAACCAAGGGTTTATCGCAGAAGCGCCTGTCGTAATAGCCGTTCTGGGAGAGTCGAAAGCCTCGAGGTGGTTCAAGCAAGACCCGATGATAGCAGCGGAGCACATATGTCTTGAGGCTGTAGAGCTTGGGCTTGGGACATGCTGGGTTGGTGCTTTCAGCGAGCCCGATGTGAAGAAAATTTTGAAGATACCTGAGGAATCATCTGTCATATGCCTATTGCCACTGGGTTATCCTGCGGAGAGCCCACAGGCGAGGGAAAGGAAGAGCATCGGAGAAGTTTTTTATCGGGAAGAGTACGGCAAACCTTATTCGACCTGATCATTGCATTTGAATCCTAGTTCGATTAGAACGAATTCCATTCTTTTTTAAAGCTCGCTAGCAATCGCTTTTTCAATTCATTTGCTTTAGCTCAAGCCCAAAGATGCTCAATCTTCCACAGAGCATATAACTTGATGTGGTGCGAGGTGTGGCAATTAAATCGAGGAGGTATGGTCCGCTGTGAGCAAGTTGGCTATCGATGGAGGAAAACCTGTGAGGAGCTCACCCTTTCCGAGAAGAATGGCATATGGTTTGGAGGAGGCGCAGCAAGTAATTGAGGCATTGAACTCTCAAGACCTGTTCTTCGCGACTGGCAAGAAAGTTTACAGATTCCTTTCGGAATTCAAGGAACTTTATGGTGTCAAGCATGCAACAGCCTCTACATCTGGAACATCGGCGATACATGTTGCTTTAGGAGCACTGAACTTGGAGCCTGGCGACGAGGTCATAACGACTCCGATAAGCGACATGGGAACTGTGGCGCCAATCCTCCTTCAAAACTGCATCCCGGTTTTTGCAGATGTCGAGCTTGGTACCTGCAATCTAGATCCAAACGATGTGGAGAGAAAGATCACCGAAAGAACAAGAGCGATCATAGTCGTACATTGCTGGGGTCAGCCTGCCAACATGGAACGATTCCTCGAGATATCTAAAAAGTACAACCTGCGGTTGATCGAGGACTGTGCACAAGCGCATCTCGCGCGATACAAAGGTAGACTTGCAGGGACTATAGGAGACATGGGCGCATTCAGCCTTCAGCAATCTAAGCATATGACATGCGGCGACGGAGGGATCACGATAACAAATGACGAAGAGCTGGGGAAGAGGGCGGATCTTTTCGTAGACAAGGGATGCGATTGGACCGAGGACAGGAGGTACCGCCTCAAGTACTCCTTCCTTGCACCTTGCTATAGAATGACGGAGCTTCAGGGAGCGGTGCTCATAGCGCAGATCAAGAAGCTTAGATGGGTCGTGGAGAGGAGGCAGAAGCTGGGAGACCGGCTTACGGAGTTGCTCAAAGATGTTGACGGAGTTCACCCGCCAGAGCGTGCGAAGGACGTTGATCACAGGTACTGGGGATATCCGTTAAGGATCGACCGTGAGAAGGGTCTGTCGCGCGACAGGTTTGTTGAAGCGCTGTCCGCTGAGGGAATCCCAGCAGGTACCGCTTGGCCTGGGAAGCCCCTTTACCTCTATGATATGTTGCGAAATCATATCACGTATGGAACTTCGGGCTATCCGTTCACGGCCAAGGAGGGCAGGATGGTAGAATACCATGAAGGTCTTTGTCCAAACGCTGAGCGTGTCGAGGAGGAGATGTGCACGATCTGGATAAACGAGTTCTATTCTGAAAGCGACATAGATGATATCTCGGAGGCTGTCCACAAAGTGGCCCTCCATCTGCCAAGGCGTTAGGTCAGGTCGGTAATGCTATGCCAATGAGCAAGCTTGACAGGTTCATTGCTGCTGTCAAGCTGAAGGTTCCAGACATGGTGCCCGTTTCTCCCCTAATACACGACCGGTTCGCCTACAAGATGCTTAAGAGAATAGGATGGGAGGCTGCCTTCGAATTGCACCAGCAGATCGGGTCTATACATTTTCGAGGTCCTCTTGGTGTTGGCGTGGTCAGCCACCTTCCCGAGGGCTACGAGTACAGGCAGGAAGTGGTTGAAACAGATGGCGTTCGCCATGTGATAGAGGATACATTGGTTACACCAGAGGGAACGATAAGGGGCAAGGTAGTGAGGGGATTCAACCCAAGGGACCCAACGATCTCAACACGCATCGAGCCTCTTGTGAAGAAAAGGGAGGACTGGACGATTTTCAAGTCATACTACGAGGAGTGGGTCGATTCGGCTGAAGGGCCGGAGTACCGGGAGATGGAAAGGGCAGCCAGGATTATGGGAGATGAAGGAGTACCGAGTACTGGCTTGAGCTGCATTTTCGCACACCTTGGAGAGGCACGCACTATGGGGAAGATCTTGGTGGACATCCATAGGTGGCCTGACACAATCTTGGATGTTTGTAAAACGATGCAGAAGGTTGTGGACAAGTATGTCGAGTCGTTCCTCGCATCACCTTCTCCCATCCTTTACTACGACATCTGTTGGGCGACGGGAGCGGACCTGAGCACAAGCCTTTTCGATATCTTCGTTAAGCCAGACATAAGCAGAGTTGCTGAACTCGTTAAGGAAGGCAAAGACAAGTACTTCGGATTTTACACGCTTGGAAGGATTCGCCGCCACCTTCCGACAATGGTTAGTACTGGAGCACACTTCATCGAGACCTTCGAGCAGAATCAGGGAGACATTACGCTTAGGGAAGCTAAGGAAAAATATGGCAACAAGATTTGCCTGATGGGAAACTTCGATTCAGTCATACTGGCATTCGGAAGCGTGCACGATTCGGAAAGGGAGGCCCTTCGTTGCCTTAATGAGGGCATGGAAGGAGGAGGGTATGTCATGGTTACTGGAGATGAGGTACCAGTAGATGCCAAGATCGAGAACCTGCATGCTATGGTCCAGACGGTTGAAAAGTATGGCAAATATAGATAAGCATTGATCGATCTTTTTTCGTAGCAGGCCTTTATCTGCTCAGATCATCTATCTGGCAAGCACTGGACCCAATCTCATTTCCAGAATACCAATGCACGATCTCCTCTAGCTTCTTCATCTTCCTTGGTTTTGGTTGTTCAGCTGGATAGCCGATGCCAACCATGGCGACTATCCTATACTCTTTTCTTATCGCCAGAATGCTCCTGACGATGTCTTCCCTTTCCGTGCTCCTTGTAGAGTAGACCGCAACCCAGCAGCAACCAAGACCCAATCCATGGGCGGCAAGCAGCAAATTTTCTATTGCAGCAGCACAATCAACTGGGAAGTGATGCTCAGATAAGCTCTCGTTTCCGAGCACAACTATTACGACTGGAGCACCTTTCAGGAATGCGCTGTGCTTATGAACCGTTGACAATTTCTCTCTAGTTTTGAGATCCCGTATAACTACGAACTTCCAGGGCTGGATGTTGCTTGCTGAAGGAGCATGCCGGGCAGCATCAAGAACCTGAATTATGAGATCCTTCTCTACATCCCGATCTGCGTATCGCCTTATGCTCCTCCTTGTCCTTATAGCTTCCATTATCTCCAATGGTATTCGATACGGATTCGATGCTCCAATTTTATCTTTTTCCTCAGCGAACGACCTAATTTACCGGCCTCGGTTTAATATCTTTTATTTATATGACGATCCTTGGAATCGTTTCGAACTTTTTCTTAAGGGATTCATGCTCAGCCTTTAAACTCTCATACTTTTCCATCAGTTCGTAGTAATCTATTTTGAATTGCGATAATCTCTGCCTTTCCGAAGACGAGTCTTCAAGTTCCTTGCGTATTTGCCTTATTTCCTCCTTTGCCTTTTGATTTTCTTTTTCCATATCTTCGAGGCGCTTCTTCACTGCCTGGTCCATCGTCATAACTTCTTGGTTCTGCCTCTGTAGTTCTTCTATCTTCTTTCGGCTATCGATCAGAGATTTTTCAAGATCCGTCCTAGTTTCCTGAAGTTGCTTCAACTCCTGGCGAAGACTTTCGGCTTCCCTTGAATGTAAACTCGACTCAATCTCCATTCTCAATCTTCTATTCTCTTCCTCAACAGATTTGGCCCTGTCGATATATTGCTTGGCAATAGAGTAAGCTTTACGCAGTTCCTCCAAATCGGCACTCAACCTCTCGTTTGCTGCTAAAACGGCTTCGTACTTTGCCTTCTTCTCATTGCACTCCATCCTGACCCTTTCGATCTCGGTTTGGAGGGACCTGAGCCTGTTCGTCTCCTCCCTCAATATCCGAAGTTCCGCTATGTCCTCCTTCATCTTATCAAGTTCCTCTTCAGACTCCTTCTTCGCCTTTTGCAAAAGCTCATATTCGAGTATCAAGGATCCGAGCTGATCTTTCAATTGATCCCGCTCTGAAAGAATTTCACTGTATTGCTTGTTAAATAAGGAGCATTGAGTGAGAAGAGCACGGTAAGCCTTACTTGCTGCCTCCAATCCTTCTCCCAGGGCCTCGAACTGTTCCTCTACACTGCTCTTTTGTTGATCTTTGCCTTCGGAGCTATCCATACTTTCCAATTGGCTTGAAGAATCGAGCTGGCATTGGGCGATATCGGAATCGTTTGTCATGTAGCATTTTTCAAGGATCAAGTCAGTACTCCTTTGCGGAGGATCGCTGGACTCTGCCATGGAAAGTGAATGGCGCTTCCAACATTATAATGGTTTTGGAAAAAAGATGAGGATGTATTTCCTCGGATTCTCCTGCGTATGACGCAATGCCTATTTTCTTCCCTGCCAAATTTGGATCATCTACTAGAACTTCCATGCCAGGAGTAGGAAATCCTTTATCATCTATCATGTATGGCGGAAGGCATGCGATCGAGAAAAGTCCTAGTCCTATCCAAGATCACGAAGAAGCAGCTGGAAGGCATAAGATCGGTATCGAGTAAGCTGAAGGTCGTAGCTTTTGAAAAGGAATCTGAAGCTTCAAGACACATTTCTGATTCGGAAGTCATAGCTGGATGGATAAGCGAGGAGGCATTGGGCAAAGCTTTGAAGCTAAAATGGATTCATACCTTCTCTACTGGGGTTGACTCCATCCTTCACTACAGAACGATGAGAGAGGACGTGATTTTGACGTGCAGCAAGGGAGCCCATTCAACTCCGGTAGCAGAGCATGCATTGATGTTCATGTTGATGCTCGCGAAGCACATGCCACTCTATAGCAAGTGCCAGAACCAAAGAAGGTGGAAGTGGCTCCACACCTCCGAGCTACGTGGAAAAACTGTAGGCATAGTCGGTTTTGGACATATTGGGAAAGAGATAGCGCGCCAGGCGAGATGTCTGGGTATGCGCGTCATAGCTATGAGGAGAACAAGATTGGTTGAGCCTGGGGCCGATATCCTTTTACCAAGCGGCAATTTAAATGCCCTTCTTTCTGAATCTGATTTCGTTGTCGTCGCGGCTCCTCTTACAAGGAAAACGGAAGGAATGTTTGGGGAGAAGGAGTTTAGGGCCATGAAGAGGGGAGCATACTTCATAAACATTGCAAGAGGGGGGCTGGTCCAAGAGGAGGCGCTCGTCAAGGCTCTGAGGAGGGGATGGATAGGAGGGGCAGCTCTAGATGTTACCGAAAATGAGCCGCCACCACCTAAAAGCGAGCTTTACGAGTTGGAGAACCTGGTACTGACTCCACATGTTTCTGGAGGATCAAGAGAAGCATTTGAGAGAAGCTTGGGCATATTCAGGGAAAATCTGCGAAGGTACATTGCCGGGGAGACGCTCTTGAATGTGGTGGACAAGAAGGAATGTTACTAGCTGTTTGAGGAAAGTATAACTGCTCATGATAATCTGACAGCAAAAACATAAAGCTCTTCATCATATTGGAGACGAGCCTTAATATGAGGGGAAGTGAGAGAGTTATCAAGGCGCTTGATCTTGAGGAGCCAGATCGCGTGCCCCTGTTCGATTTCCTGTATGAGCACAGGTCGTTCGAGAACGTTCTTGGGCGAAGGATATCGGAAGTAACGCCCGAAGTGTGCGTCGAAGGTCACAGGGCACTAGGGCTCGACATGGTTTGCGTGTCTCCAGGGCCGAGGAGGGGATGGAGAAACAAGTTCGAAGGGGACATGATGGTAGATGAGTGGGGAATTGTGTACAAGGTTTCTCAAGACCTAAAAACGCTACCTTGGTATATCAAGGGACCGATAAGCGAGCCAGAAGCGTTCGAAAGCTACCAGATGCCAGATCCAAGTGCTAAAGGTAGGCTTGAGTTTGTCGAGAGGGTTTTGGAAATTGTTGGCGAGGACATGGTGGTTGCTGCAAGCTTCCCGATAGGCGGTCCATTCACAGCCGCAAGCTTCCTGACTGGCTTCGACTCCTTTCTCAAGTACCTATTGACCGAACCCAGGTTTGCTCAGAGGCTTCTTGAATCTGTTACGAAGTACTGCTGCGAGATAGGAAGTTTATGCATCGATTCGGGCATTGAGATAATATTCCTGAACGAGGACCTAGGGCATGTGGATGGGCCCTTCGTCTCCCCCAGCCTTTTCAAGTCTTCTTTGAAACCACATAT
>Ga0123519_10001884_pt1 | contig 35716 bp, 21 predicted proteins | sample YelNatPaOPRAMG02_FD_87396 | JGI IMG/M metagenome (GOLD analysis project Ga0123519, IMG submission 87396) | Hot spring microbial communities from Yellowstone National Park - Yellowstone National Park OP-RAMG-02 (version 2) | ecosystem: Environmental > Aquatic > Thermal springs > Hot (42-90C) ... | reverse complement strand
CTTTTCCTGAAAATACGCTGGGTCGGTTGAGAATACTAAATTGACCGCGTTGTCTGGTCCGATTGCAACATCGAAACCCCGGGGCGAACCAGCATATTGGTTACCAGTGATTGAGATATCAAAAATATTCCAGTTTACACCCCGGTTATCCGAACGAGAACAATAAAGGTGATACTGGAGATTAGCATGTTCTGGTCTTAACCAGTAAATACAATAAACCGTATCACCGGTTGTCGTCAGTTTTGGTCCGGAACACTCAGCGTGCACCCAACTCGGGTCGCAATAGTGGATAGTTATATCCGATGACCAGGTTCGATTGGTATCATAGGATGCGGCAAAATAGATACCGCCATCACTGTTGGCGAATCCGGTATGAGTCCAGGCTTGGTAAATTTCGTTATTGGCACCGATACAACCATCACCCGTAGACCACCATTCGCTTACCTCATTTGAGCACATTACCGGATTACTAAATTCGAGTCGGGCATAGACAATAGTTAATAAACAAAAGAAAACGACCAAAAAACATTTCATCCGACCTCCTTTTTCTAAATCATACTTAAGTTTATTTATAATTAGATGATTGTCAATTGGAAAATTTTTATGTCACCCCAAGCGAGGACTCACTTTACAAACCCGATTTGACCGAATCAGTCACACTCCGCCTTAGGCGGATTGCCCGTTCTCCGTTTTCCGTTGCCCGTTCTCCGTGTTTCTCTTACTCCCTCCTCTCTTACTCCCTCCTCCCTCATAATAAATTCGGTCAAAAGTGATTGACAAGTTATTGGTTTTAAATAGAATTAACTTATGCGGCGGAAAAAGATCCAGCGTGCTGGGTTTAGTGGTCACCCAAAGTTTCCATTGAAGCCAATAACCTTATCCTTGATTGCTTTCTTCGTAATCCATTCAATCGCTTATAATCAAGGTTGGCAACCCCAAATTCCACCCCGAACCGACCGGAATCTTTTTGATGTCTGGTTTGTTAGTGAGAGTGTCGGCTGCGCCTGTGGTAATTTTGGCTTTTTGATTAAGACCACAGATGGTGGGATAAGTTGGCAGGATAGAAGTGGCGTTACCAATAGTTGGATTGATGATATGTGGTTCGTCTCGGACGCTGCGCCTTGTATAAACTCCCGAATTGGCTATGCGGTAGGTGAGGCCGGGACAATTCTCAAAACAACCGATGCCGGCACCAATTGGCTTTTGCTCAATTGTGGTTCAAATCGCAATCTCTATGGGGTCTGTTTTCCTGATACCAACAACGGGTGGGTTACTGGCCAAGGTGGTGTAATCTTTTATACACCGGATGGAGCAAATACTTGGTATTTACAAAATTCCGGTTTAACCCTTGCCATCTTTGACATTGAATTTGTCAATCCGGATACGGGTTTTGCGTGTGGCCAGAATGGGTGGTTTTATAAGACCGCGGATGGCGGAAATAATTGGTCACTAATGAATATATCTTCAGTCGATCTTTATGGGCTTAAGTGTGTAAGTGGCAGTGAGTTATGGGTGGTTGGCGCCAATGGTAGAATTTATCGTATCACTAATTTTGGCAACACCATTGAGAGTTGGCAATTGGGCAATTTTGTGCTTAAAGCGGTTGAAGTAAAAAACAATAAGGTTTGGGTCTGTGGCCAATACGGAACAATCTTTTTCTCACCCAATAATGGTGATACCTGGATTCAACAAAATAGTCAAACAACTAATTACTTAGACGAGATATTCTTTTTTGACGAGAACCGAGGCTGGGCTGTAGGGATGCAGGGAACAATTCGCTACACTGAGAACGGCGGGGTTGGTTTAGATGGAATTATCCCTATTTCGCCCAAGACCGACATTCGGATTAGTCCGAATCCAGCTCGTAACCAATTAAAGTTCTTCTTAAGCGATAATTTGCCCAATTCCAATAAACTCGTAATCAAATTTTGGTCAATCACTGGTAAAATGGTGAAACAATTTGAAATCTACCCTTCAAAGACCTTTGCCTTATCAATTACTAATCTCCCAACCGGTATTTACTTTGTTACAGTTAATAGTCAAATCTTGGGACAAACAAAAATTATCCGCATATAGTTTAAAAGGGTGCGTTCACTTTTCCGAATCATTGATGTCAATATTAATCGCCTAACCGAAGGCTTGCGCGTTACCGAAGAAGTTGTCCGATTTGAAATTTGTGATAAGCAACTTTTGACTACGATTCGTAAAATCCATAACCGCTTAACCAGAAAATTAAAAGACTACCGATTCTCAGTAATCCCTTTTCGGCGAAGCGAAACCGATTTGGGCAGGTCGGACAAATTTGATAAACTGAGACGGCAAAATTTAACCGATGTCCTCTTCGCCAATCTTAAACGTTCCCAAGAAGCGGCACGGGTCTTAGAAGAAGTTACTAAGATAAACGACCAGAAATTCTCGGCTTTTTTTAAACGAACCCGTTTCTCACTTTATGACTTAGAAAAGAAATTGGTCTTGAAAATATACGGCAGGGAATAGTTAACCCTCCCTTTTATTCCCTCCCATCAAGAGCAGGAAATATTCCGTTGGCCGTTGTCCGTCCTCCGTGTTTTACCTCTTCCCTCAATCCGCCTCAGGCGGAGTCACGGTCCACGGTCTTACTCCCTCATCCCGATCATCTAATCACTGCCTTATTATCTTAAAATCAAAAGTTTATCGGTAAATGTGGTGGAAGATTCTTGGGACCTATTTTCTTCTAACTTCGCCTTTATTTGATAGAGGTAGACACCGTTCGCCGGCAACACACCTGTATCATCCCGACCATCCCACTTAATCTGATTGTAGCCTCTTGAACATAACCGCTCTGGGATTGTCTTTACCGGTCTACCATTAATAGTATAGATATTGATTTGAACATAACAATCCCTGGATAATGTAAAAGTGAAATAAGTTTCTGTCTTTACTGGATTAGGATAGACCAGTGCGTTGGTAATTTCTAACCCTTCGCTTAATAAATTTACCCAGACCCGTTTTTCGGTTTGATTGAGTTGACAGTCATAGGCAATCACTACCAAGGTATCAAGGTCCTTTGTCAATTTGATGGGTGAAGGGTAAACGAATTGGCCCTGGGTATAAGAATTATTGCTATAGATAAAGTATTGGCTCAAACCAACCGGACTACGACTACTTGGGTCATAAAAGAAGAGACTGCAGTTAGCAGTGGTGTTGGGAAGGATTAGAATTCCAGAAGGGTCATAGACAGTGCCGGAAAGGATGAATTGGTTTGGGACTTTACTGCCATTTCTCAAGTATTCGCCATCCGCATAGAGATTGACAATTGGACCAGTGGTATCAGTGCGGGGTGCCGTATCATAAGTGATTGGAATTGAATCCTTCAATAAACAATAAAAATTTTCTTGAGAAAAAAGACCAAGTTGAATCCTTGCGCTATTTGCAATTGGTGTGTAACCTTCGCCGCGCATATAAGGGCTTTGGCCACGCGGCACAATAAAAGGTATCTCAATACCGGATTGGTTGCATTGTCCGATACCGCGGAAGAGTTCAAAGCCGGGTAATTGGTAATTGACCGTGTTAATCCGTCCATAAAAATAACTGGAATAAGTTCTAAGCCACTTTGGACCGAACGCAGTTAAATAATAACTGCCCGATTGAACACCTAAGGGAGGCAGGGAAACTGTGCACAATTCACCTAAACGCAAGGTATCCGGAGTTATAGAAAGTCTTTGGGCTTTTAATTCCGGTAGATTTAAGACGGTTGCTGGGTCGCCAAAGAGATGGTATTTGTAATCATAATGCCAGGCAGAAAAAAATGCCTGTCCAATTGAGACCGGTAGGTTAGTAGTGTCATTGATATAACCAAACATTGCTGAAGCAAAATAGAGATTTGTGCCACTACTGGTCGCCTTAGTTGCCCCTACGGTTCCGATACAACCATCATCTTCCCGAACCAATTCTTCGGCAATGGCTTGAAACCTTGTATCTTCAAATCTTCCCACACCGCAACTGCCAAAAAAGGCAAATGGATTCCTTCGTTCATTCTGCACCTTGACCACATCTTCTTCCACATAAAACGCCTTCTCGTGCGCCAGTTGCCAACCCGCACCATGGCCAAAATAGGCTAAGAGTAATGCGCCTTGATTTAGAGCCTGGATAAAACTGGCACGGGCTTGAGGTTTGGCATATTCATTCCCAGGGGCAAATGGGTATTCAGTAAGATAAATCTTAACCGGCTCTAATCGGTTTTGGAAAATCCCAGCAATTGCATCGCAATCAATAATATGAGTCCAAATCATTCCATCGTCTGGTTTGTCTCTCCCTTTCCATTCGTCATCAGCCAAGAGTAAAAGACGGGTGTTCCAAAATCCGAATGGTTTTGCGTCATACTCTTTCACTTTTTGAAAAAACCTTTGGACTTCTATTGTCGTCCGAGCGGTTACCCTACCTAATATCATATCCGGAATTTGGTCATCATCTAAGCGCGCATAATAGACATCAATTGCTAAAGCAGCTTGGGAATAGACATCCGGGTCAAAATCAAAACCTTGCTCATAGGCTGGTAGAACCGGGAAATCATTAAAACCCAGATTATTTCGATAATCATAAGTCGCATCGCCCAAGAGTAAACCAAAACTGGGCAATTTGTTTTTGAAAAATTCTTTTATTGCACCCGGTTCTTCAATACCAAAGGCGTATTCGTCATAGACATCCGAAAGTTTGACCGCCCAAGCCCTTGCTTGGGGAAGACCTAAAATATTATTGGTTCGGTAGCGCGCCAAAAGTTTTGCCGCATCGTATAATTCGTCAGGAGCGATAATAATGTAATCGGCTGAATTGGTTTCGGATTTTAAAGAACCTAAGGAACGTTCTTTTAAAGCAATCGGTCTTTTAAGCTTTGTTATATCGGTTATATAATAGAATCTCTTTGTTTCATTCGTTATCTGGAAGAAAAGCGAGTCGCCGGTTAAGGTAAAGTCAGTAATCCATTGCGGTTCAAATTTATCTGTTACATCAAAGATGAATGGTGTTTGTCTAACCCCTTTCACCTGAACACGCACTTCGCCGCTATCAAGGGAAAAGTCAAGTCCATAATTCCTGAGATTTAATCGCTGACGATACTCAACATCAAAATAATCCAAGTATAATTGCATCTCAGTTGAACCAGTGAGTTGAATCCTTAGGGTATTATCATCCGAACTCAGTGCTGGCAATGTCTCCAAGGTGAATAGATAAGGGGCAGAAGAAGCGGTTCTTATTTGACCCGAACCAATCAGGGTCTGATTTAGATAGATATTAAAATTGGCAGTTAAGTTTGTAGCGGGTTGATAAAAGGCAAAGGTCAATTTCAGCAATGAATCAGCATTGGGTAGGGTAAAAGGTATTACAAGACTGGTATCAGACCTATCCGCCGCCTTTGTAATGTAATGCCACAGCCACAAAAGACCCGAACGGGCTGGACAAAGCACATCTTTTTCAAAATGAATCTTACTCTTGGCACTTTTAACAATTTGGGGATTTTCGCCGTTGGTAATAACTTTTGGTCTAATTCGCTTACCATTCTTGCCACCCCAGGTTAGCCAATAGTAATTGTAATTGGTGAAGTAATTGGTTTTAAAGACTTGCCGGGTGCTATCCCAATCCGATACCCCTACTGCCCAAAACAGGATATAATCGCTTCGGTCAAATACGGAATCGTTTTCACCGTAGACATAAATTGGAAGTTCAATCATTGAATCGGGATAAAAGACATTAGATGTCCATTTACCGATATTGAATAACCGGAAAGATTTTGGATTGATTGAGTTGGGATTTATTCTAAAGGTTTTCAAATCATCATAGGTAATCTTATAGACACCGGTTGATTCAACTTTTATCTTCAACCACGGCTCAGAGATTTCATAAAAATTTTTCGAAGTTTTTTTAGGTTCAGGCACTTTCCAATCCTTAGCCATATTCCCATTAAGCAGTGTCTTTTCATAAATTGGGTCAAAGACAGGTGAGGCAAGTTCAGGGTGGCTCTGCGGTTCTGCGGTGAACTGGAGAGATACAGTTAGGGTCTCAAAGACCTGAAGTTCTTTGGTAATTGGATTGTATTGGGCGGGCGCGACTAAAATTTTACAAACTCTAACCGAGCGCCAAAATCCGATTTCTTTAATCTCGGCTAAACTCTGGGGCAGAAATCGGTTTTGTTCATAGACCGCGCCCTTTTCAATAATTGTCTTATCCCAGGACTGTTTCGGCACTGGTGCAATATTGATTGAACGAAAAACCTTCTGCCCTTTTGGTACAACCCGAAGCGAAACATTACCGGTTTGAGGGATTCCAACCATTACCAAAGCCATTGGTAAGTCAGGATAACCAACCGGAGCGACAAGACGCTCGTAGCCAGGTAATTCAAGTTGATGAAAAGTAGTTTTACTTTCGTCTAAGACCATTAAATCAATAGTTGGACTAATTGTGGAAAATTGAAAGGTTATGCCTTTGGTTGATGAATTGATAACGCTCAATATGGAGCGTGTGCCAAGTGTTGTTCTATAGAAGTTGCGTTGGGGCAATCCGCCTTTGGCGGATACGCTTCGCATAGTATCGTCAACCGAAGTTCCATAAAGTCCGATTGGAACTTGCTCGGAAACATCTGAGGAATAAGCGTCTTGGCTTGTCACCCAACTCGGATCCGCCTTAGGCGGACGAGAAAGCGAGGCAAACAAAATTAAAACTATTAAGCACAACGAACCAATCTGCCCTTGGCTGATTAAGGTTTTGAATCTAATATTTTTCATCAATTATAATTTTAAATCTAATTAAGCCCAAGTCAATAAAAGTGTTTAGATTAGGAAAAGTCTATTCGGGCAACTTCTTATGGGTTGCTTTAATTTTTGATTTATTCGCAAGGCTGAAGCCTTGCCCTACAATTTTTGGCGATGTAGGGCAACCCTTTATGGGTTGCATTTTTTATTTTATGGATTTTTACATTAATTTGCAAAGCTAAAGCCTCGCCCTACATTATGGGAAAGATTTCCAAATTATTTTCAAAAATCCCTGCCTACCAGCCAGCCTCCCGAGTAACCTACGGGGCAACCCCCGAGGCAGTCCCCGAGGCTGCTTCCCAAGTTGCCTCCCAGACCGCTTCCGAAGTTGCCTACGAGGTCGCTCCCCAACCAGCCTCCGAAGCAGTTCCCGAGGTAACCCCCGAAGCAACCTACCAGGCAGCTCCCGAAGCCACTCCCCAGGTCGCCTACGGGGTCACCCCCTAAGCGGTACCCTCTCCCAAAGGAAAATTAAATATAAGATAACAAAAATCAGAAACTTAGAAGAAATTTTTGTTTGATTTTTATGTGCCTATTAGGCACAATTCCAATATCCAAAAGACATCAAACCAGATGATGTTAACTTTGTGTTTTTGACTGCTTTGAGACATACGCTTCATTTTGTGCCTAAGACGGAATTTTTATTGCGGGTTAAGATTTTAAAATTTTACCCTTTCGGATAACGGTCTTGATAAAATTTCTGCCGAATTGATAAGGAATATGTTGATAGTTTGGTATATCAAGGATTATAATATCTGCCTGTTTGCCAACCGATAAGGAACCTATCTTATCTGCCAATCCAAGCGACCCAGCCGCATTGAGCGTAGCGCCAATCAAGGCTTCGGGTATGGTTAATCGGTAGAGAAGGCAGGCTAAGGCTATGACAATCGGCATTTGATAAATCATACTGGTGCCGGGATTAAAGTCACTGCCCAGAGCAATCCTTAACCCCAATTTCCGCATCGCTTCTATTGGTGGGCGGTCCTTGGACTGTAAGAATAAAGAGGTTGTTGGTAGAAGTACCGCTGTAACATTGTTTTCCTTCATCTTTTTAAGACCAATTGATGAGGGATAAAGCAAGTGCTCAGCCGAAATTGCCCCGACTTCACCCGCAACACAAGCCCCACCCGACTGTTCAATCTCGTCAGCGTGAATTTTGGGTATTAGACCATATTCTTTGCCACATTGCAAAATTTCTTTTGCCTCTTGAGCATTGAAGACAAAATTCTCGCAAAATACATCACAAAACCTTGCCAGTTTTTGCTTGGCTACGCTGGGAATCATCTTTTGGGTAATTTCATTAATATAGTCCCGTTTTTTCTTACCGGTTGGGATACTGTGCGCACCTAAAAAGGTCGGGATAATAGTTATTTTATCATCTTCTTGTAATCGTTTAATCACTCTTAAAATTTTTAGTTCTTGCTTGGTATCTAAGCCGTAGCCTGACTTAATCTCAATCGTAGTTGTTCCCCATTCAATAACTGAGTCAATTCTTTTTCGTGCGAGTTGATAAAGTTCTTCTTCGGTTGCCTTTCGGGTTTGGTGCACGGTTGCCATAATACCACCACCAGCTTTTTGAATCGCTTTATAGGTCTTTCCTGCCAACCGCAGGGCAAATTCATTAGCACGGTCACCGGCAAAGACCAGATGGGTATGACAGTCAACAAAACCAGGCATCACAACACAACCCGTAGCATCAATAATTCGGAATTTAGAATGGGGAATGCGAACTTGAGAGTCTTTGCCTACCGCATCAATTTTGCCGTTTTTGATGACAATTGTCCCGTTTTCAATAATACCTAATTCATTCGCTTGAATTGTCAATATCTGATTGGCGTTTTTAATAATAATATCGTCTTCTTTTTTCACACTTTAATATATGAAAAATTCGGTTGCGGTCAAGCAATAACAAAAAAGTTGAATTGCTTGACAGAAAATTAATTAAAAGTTATAATTTTTAGAAAGGAGCAAAAGTGAGCAAATCAATTAGAGGAACAAAAACTGAAAAGAATTTGTTAGCGGCTTTTGCCGGTGAATCACAAGCCCGCAATCGGTATACCTATTTTGCTTCGGTCGCCAGAAAAGAAGGCTATGAGCAGATTGCCAATATCTTTATTGAGACCGCGGAGAATGAAAAAGAACACGCCAAGGTATTTTTCCAATATCTGGAAGGTGGCGATGCGGAAATTATCGCGACTTATCCGGCGGGAATGATTAAGGATACTAAGTCCAATTTAGAAGCAGCAGCGGCTGGTGAGAATTTAGAATGGACAACAATATATTCTGATTTTGCCAAAACCGCAAAAGACGAAGGGTTTACGGAAATCGCTCGTTCTTTTGAACAAGTAGCCAAAGTGGAAAAATTTCACGAAGCGCGGTATCGAAAATTAATCAATAACATTGCCAATGGTGAGGTATTTAAGAAAAAGACATCGGTCAAATGGCATTGCACTAATTGTGGTTATATCTTTGAAGGAACTGAGGCACCGAAAGAGTGTCCGGCTTGTAAACATCCCCAGGCATTTTATGAACTTTTAGCCGAGAATTATTAAAGAACAGAATTAACTTTAGGGTGAAACGAAATCAATAAGGACAATAAACCTCCTTCACCCTTAGTCTTTAGTTCCTAAAAACCTTTTCAGATTTTTTTAACGAAGGCAGTTAACTTTTTTCTTAACTGCTCCTCCTGCGGTTTCAATGCTTATAAAATAAGTTCCTTTGGCGAATCGTTTTGATTTGGTTGGATACAATTTAATGTCCGTTAGATTTGTCCTGACCCATTTATCTTGTAACTGCCCAGCGGCGTTATAGAGCGTAATGGTTTTAAGCGATCTTTCCGAATCCGAAGATTTTATAATTATGTTTTGGCTTGTCATTAAAACGAAAATGTTGTTAATTTTAGTAAGTAGTTTTGGTTTTGTCTCTTCAATAGCCACATCAGGACTATACTCTTCATTAACCGTTAGATAGCCAGAAGCATTAGAACCACCAGCGACATAGATTTTACCATTTATAACCCCAAACGCTGGACCCTTACGAGGGGTAGGGATTGGTGCTTTAACATACCAAGTATCTTTTATTGGGTCATAGGCTTCGTTCACAGTCACCTCACCCGAAATTGTAAGTCCACTAATAACATAGATAAGTCCCTCTAATTCAACGCAAGCAGGATAACAACGTGGAGTTGGCATTGGGGTTACGGTAGTCCAGGTATTGGTTAGTGGGTCATAACATTCATTAACACTCAAATAATTAAAATTCCGGTCACGACCACCAATCACATAGATTTTACCATTGAATACAGCGCAGCCAGGACCGGTTCGGGCAGTAGGCATATCAGCCTTATACTCCCAGGTTCTGGTTATGGGGTCAAATTCCTCAACCGCTGAGCATTCTCCATCGTAACCACATCCACCGATTGCATAGATTTTTCCGTCCACCACTGCACAACATAGGTCATATCTTGGTGTTGGCATTGAGGCTCTGACTTTCCAAGTATAAGTTGTCGGGTTGAAGGACATATTCTCGCTTAGTATTGCATCATAATACAGACCGCCCAGGATATAAATTTCATTATTCACTACTGCACCAGCTGGCAACCCTGTGCGCGGGACCAGCATATTGGTTGTGCTTTGCCAATAGTTAACTATTGGGTCATAAACCTCATTATCATCGAGAACCCAACCACTTATCGAGCCGCCAATAGCATAAAGTTTACCGTTTATTACGCCGCTACCAATTCCATGCCTTGCGACATTCATCGGCGCCTTTGTGCTCCAACTGTCAGCGTAACAAAAGAACAATGGGAAAATAATTAAGACTGGTATAATTTTGGACATAAGAACCTCCTTTCAGTCATCTTAGACTAATTTAAATAAAAATTTAATTCCGTGTCAAGTTAAAAAATTATTTAAATTGTAAATGGTTTAAACTATAAAATGACCAAAGGACAATTTTGACACTCTGGTTCTTTCTTGCAATGCTCTTTGGCTAAGCGGACAATTAGGGCGTGGTATTCGTTATAAATCTTTACATCCTTGGGTAAGTTATCCATGAAAATTTGCTGAATCTCCGAATAAGTCGCCTTTGAGGAAAATAATTTATGCCGAGCAAAGACCCGTTTGGTATAGGCATCAACCACAAAAACAGGACGGTTAAAGGCATAGAGAAGAATTGAGTCAGCGGTTTCGTTACCAACACCGCTTACCCCAAGCAACTCGGCTCGTAGAATCGAAGTATCCGTCTTGCTCATTTTAGTTAAATTGAAATGGTATTTTTCTTTTAAGAAAGCCAAAAGACTCTTTAACCGCCTCGTCTTGATATTGTAATAACCGACTGGGCGAATCAAATTTGCTAACTCGCTGTGCGGTAAATCAAACAACTTTTGGGGTGAGAGAAGTTTTTGGTCTTTTAGATTTTTAATTGCCTTTTCTACATTCCGCCAGGCGGTATTCTGGGTAAGGATTGCACCAACAATAATTTCAAACCGGGTTTTACCGGGCCACCAGAATTGCGGACCATAATGACGGAAAAGTTTCTGGTAGATTTGAAAAAGAACGGGGGCGAGACGATAATCCCTAATTTCCAATTCCTAATTTTTGGAAACCACAAATGGGCACAGATTTTTTTCGCAAGACCCGGTGCAGATTATCAGTGTTAAAAATGTTTGGAAATTGGGATTTGGACATTGGTTTTCTATCCTGTAATTAATTCCGAGGCGGTAATGAAATAGATTCCGATTAGAAACCGGGGTAACCTCGAATATCAGGTAAGTCAAAATCCGAACCATGGGTCCGAAAACGATGGACTGTGCATTCCTCTTTCGGTTCCGTGCCGAGTTTAAAAACTTCGGTTCGCACTTTCGGGCAAAAAGCCGAAGCCCGCAATCCAGTCATTTCGCAGATTTTGACCCAAACGATACTTTCGCAAGCGACAAAGTCTTCGTTGGGAAGGCTCGCGGTCGCCTCTTTCATAAATAAAGCCCAAATTGGCGCTGCCACACCACCACCAGTGGCACCCTTAAATATCGTCTTCTTTTGGTCATAACCAACCCAAACCCCACAAGCCAAATTCGGTGTAAAGCCAATAAACCAGGCATCCGTATAATCATCGGTTGTTCCAGTCTTTCCCGCCGCTGGTCGGTCAAAGCCATAGAGCCGAATCGCATAACCGGTCCCCTCATCAATGACACTTTTAAGCATTTCGGTCATAATATAAGCAGTTTGAGGGGAAAGAATCGGCTGAATTTCTGGTACATTTTCTTCAATTACTTGATTATTGGCATCAACGATTTTTGTAATCATTAGGGGTGTTACTCTATTCCCCTCATTGGCTAATACCGAAAAGGCACGGGTCATTTGGAGTAAAGTAACTTCAGAAGAACCAAGGGCTAAGGAATAAAAGGGTCTCAACTTTTCTTCAATTCCCATTAGATTGGCATACCGGGCAACTATTTCGGGACCCAACCGACTAATCAACCGAACCGCAACAATATTCCGCGAAAGGGCTAAGGCTTTCCTTAGTGTCATCGGACCCAAAAATTTGTAATCAAAATTAGCCGGGGTATAAGGTGGTTGCCCTGGAACCGGGAGGGTAACTGGTTCATCAAGTTCCAAGTCTGAAGGCAAAAAACCATTTTCAATCGCCGCAGTAAAAACAAATACCTTGAATGCCGAGCCGGCTTGGCGTTTGGCTTGGGTAACACGATTAAATGGACTCTGCTTGAAATCTCTACCGCCGACCATCGCTTTAATAAAGCCGGTCTTCGGGTCAATGGCGACTAAAGCACCTTGCAGATAGTTAGGTGGCGGAGGTGTGCTGTCATAAGTAATTAATGAGTCATAGCGGGCTTTGCTATTTTTCAGTTTGTAATTTCGCTCAATTTCTGAAAGAATCTCCTCTACTGCTCTATTTGCTGACCGCTGCATATCTAAATCAAGGGTCGTGTAGATTTTGGCGCCACTGCGATTAATAAAATCGTAGCCATAACGCTCTTCTAAGTATTTCCTCACTTCCTCAACGAAATAAGGGGCTTCATTCTTTAAGGTTCGCTTGGGCACAACATTTAAAGGGGTTGCAATCGCCTCCACCATTTCGTTTTTAGAGATTTTATTGTGCCGATAAAGCATACTTACGAAAAAGTTTCGCCTTTTTAATAATCCCGAAGGATTGGTATAGGGTGAATAATATTCAGGGGCTTTGGGTAGGGCGGCAATGGTTGCGCATTCGGGCAAAGTCAATTCCCAAACATGTTTATCAAAATAAGTATTAGCCGCCGCCTCGACACCGTAAACACCTTGACCGAAATAGACCTGATTAAGATACAGTTCCAAGATTTCATCTTTTGAATAACTCCGCTCCAATTGCAAGGCTAACAAAGCCTCTTTTATTTTCCGGGCAATACTTCGCTCTTGATTTAAGAACATATTTCTTGCCAATTGTTGCGTTATCGTGCTTGTGCCTCGGGGAGTGCGTAACGAAGTAATATTATAGAAGATTGCACCAAAAAGACGAATCAAATCTAAACCCCAATGGGAATAAAACCGTTTGTCTTCAACCGCAATTATCGCATCCTTCAGATACTTAGGAATCTGGTCTAAACTAACCGGAATCCGGCGTTGTTCATAAAATTCACCGATGAGACGGTTCTTACAATCATAGACCTTAACCGTAGAGGCGGGTTGAAAATTCTGTATTGCCGCCGGTGATGGTAAATCACTCTTTAATCGAAAAATACCGGCAATCAATATACCAAAAACCGATGAAATTGTGATTACTACGACTAAGATAAAGATATGTAACCGATTATAGTTCGCCACTTGTTTTATTCTACTTAATTTATGTTCTCTGTCAAGCAAACGCACGGTGGCAATAATTGACTAGCAAAAGACGAACTAAATCGGACAAAAGGTCAACTTAACTAACCATTCCTGAAGTCAATTCCAAGCCTAATCTGAAGCCTCTTTACTGCCCAGTATCCTTATCTAACAATAATTCTAATCGTCAGCCTATCCCAATCCGATTAAGCGGTTCGAACCACAACTAAAACCCGAATCTACCGATAAGGTTTAAACGGAGGCTATCACCTATACCGCTCCCAATACCATATAGGGGGTAGGGTGGGGCTAGCCCCAAATTATCCTTCCAAAAGGGAAGAAGATTTTTGTAGGTTCATAACTATAAGACACTTTGAAGAAATTTCCTTTGAATTTTACATGGCTCCTCAGTAAGCCCTTTGGCACAAAATTACCAAAATGAAAATATTCCCTTTATTTTGTCTGTTCCTATCTCTATAAATTTTTGCCTTACGAATTAAATAATTACGGTCAATTTATTCACAATTTGAAAATTTTATTTGACACTAAGGAAATATTTTGTATAATTTATAGTGTTGTTGCTGAGCTTTTTACCTCGGTTGCCTCTAATAGCTCAAAGTGATTAGAGATTAAGGCTAACGGGGTATCAAGAATGCTCTTAAAAATAAACTAAGGAGGTATAATGAAAAAAGCAATAACGGTCCTCTTGATTCTTTTCCTAACCATAGTAATGGCGGAAAAAGGAATCAATGACGCAACGACTAAAAACACGACACTGCCATCAAACTTCCCTCCCCAAACCTGGGACGGCGACCCAAGTCAGAATGTATGGGGAAGAGCGCCCAAGGTTTCTCCCATCGCCTCGCCTTCAACCGATGATTCATTATGGGTTAAAGTGGATTCAGTCCCTCTACCTCCAATTGGTTCTAATGATGCCTACTTGGGTATTAAAGTCTACGGCGACACCATTTATTTGGTATGGAACCGATATAATCTACCTTGGTTGCTTAAAAAAATAGACCGAGTCACCGGTGTTTTACTTGATACAGTCCGGGCCTATACTATTCAGTATGCCCTGTCAGCGGTTAGAGTTGATGATTCAATATATGTGTCAACTTTCTACCCCACCAACAGCATTGATGTTTACGGACCAACCGGTGCCTTTGTCCGTTCAATGAGCCCACCCAGTGGCTATATGTGTCGGGGAATGGACTGGGACGGCAGTAAGTTCTGGGTTGCCGATAATACACCATATCCTAACCCAGTTCGTATTTACACAATGACGCGGAATGGGACTTTGTTGCAGACACTTAATAATATCGGTTCACCAGCAATAACCTGGATTATGGATTTGACGATCGATAAGATGATCGGCGGACGAATCTGGCTTAATGATAATGTATTGAATCAAGCCTGCTATGTTAGTTTTGATACTGTTGCCAACACTTTCCAAACATTAGCTACTTTTGATTTACCGGGCAATACTACCGAATATGCGGAAGGAATTGGTTTCTTTGGACCCGATGCCGGTGGCTATGGGTATGTTTATGTTGAACGCCATATTAGTTTATGGGCATGGAAGATGAGAGTTCATTCTTCATTTGTCATTAGTGACACACTAATAGTCCCTTATCGATTGGTAGCGCCAACGCTTGATGGCAATATTCAACCAGGTGAATGGGATGATGCTTTGCGTTGGGATATTTCTGATATATTGGGTCAATGGGGGACTCCTTATCCTGCTGGAACCGTATTCATTTTATGCAAACATGATTCGGACAATGTCTACTGGGCGGTCGATTTGCCTACAACTGCAACCAGGGATGCTTATGATGAAATTTCATTCTGTGTTGATGAAAATTACGACCGTGCCTGGGCAACTGATAGTTCAGAAGGCAACCACTGGTTAGCAATTTGGGATAATTTAAGAGATACGGTGGTTATGCAAGCACTTCCTTCGGGAGCCCGTTTTGGTGGTGCCGGTATTTTGGTTACCAGTCTTGCCTCGGGTCATCTTCAATACGAAGGAACCATTGCCAAAGGAACCGCAAAGTGGAACTATAATATAAATCCAGTTTGTGATACTGTGGGCTTGTTCGCATACTATATAGATTATCCAAATGGCGATTTTTGGGCATGCTGGCCAACTACCTTCCCTGACCCGAATAGCAACTGGAACAACCCTATCTATTACGGAACAATGATTTTTAGACCGCCGGTTACTTCAATTGCTGAAGAAATAAAAACCAACCGTCCTTACCAACATTATATATATCCTAATCCAACCGCTAACTCGGCTCGAATTCATTTCTCATTAGAAAACCGGGCTTTAGTGGAGTTGAAGATTTATGATATTACGGGAAGAACGGTCCGCAATCTGATTTCCGGCTGGTTTGAACCGGGTGAGCATTATATCAGTTGGGATAGAACCACCGACAACGGAGTTCGGGTCGCTAACGGAATTTACTTCTATCATCTTAGCATAAATGGTAAATCGGTAATCGGTAAAGCAATACTCGCGAAATAAGAGAAAACTGATAAAGGGGCGGTTCAAAACCGCCCTTTTTTATTTGGCATTAAACTTTAACCGCATAAAGGTCGTAATCCGAAGAGTTAATAACCTTAGCGGTTATAAAATTGCCCGGTTCAATTCCTCTCCCTTTGATATAAACCAAACCATCAATCTCCGGGGCATTGCCTTCGGTTCTACCAACACAATTATAGCCCTTGCGCCGGGCAAAGGTATCAATCAATACCCTCACCCTTTGCCCTTTAAGCCGAAAAAGCCGCCTCTGCGAAATTGATTTTTGTAATTTCATCAGCGTATTGAATCTTTCAATCTTTACTTTTTCGGGAATTTGATTCCGAAAAGAGTAAGCCAAACTACCTTTTTCGCGATAATAGGTGAAACAACCCAAATGGTCAAACTCTTGTTGCCGGATGAAGTCTAAAAGTTCCGCAAAATCTTTATCGGTCTCCGAAGGAAAGCCAACAATAAAACTGGTTCTTAAAGTCAGTCCATCAATCTTCCTTAACTTTTCAATCAGTTCTTCAATATTGCGCCGATTTACTTGACGGTTCATTTGAGCTAACAACCGGTCGGAAATATGCTGTAAAGGTAAATCTATGTATTTAGCAACCCTGGGGAGTTCGGCGATGGTTTCAATCAGTTCATCGGTGAAATGAGCCGGATGGGTATATAATAATCTTATCCAAATTATTGATTGAATTCGATTGAGTTGCTTGAGCAATTGAACAAGCATTGGTCGGTGATAAAGGTCTTGTCCATAAAAGGTTGTATCCTGAGCAACTAAAATTAGTTCTTTCACCCCGGATTTTGCCAACATCCTTGCCTCGCTTATAATATCTTCAATTTCCCGACTGCGAAACCGACCACGAATTGAAGGTAAGAGGCAATAAGAACAACGATTATCACAACCATCAGCAATTTTTAAATAGGCATAGTGTCTTGGTGTGGAGACTAATCTCGGTTCGGCAACGCGAAGCGTGTGTCCGCTTTTGGCGGATAAACTTAAAGAAAGCGACCGGGGGGTTCGGACATAAGTTTTCTTATCCGCCTTGGGCAGACCTTTGGCAATCGCACAAACCTTTGCCAGGTAATCAATACCCAAGAATGCATCAACTTCCGGGAATTCTTTTTCTAATTCCTGTTTGTAACGCTGAACCAAACAACCAACCACAAAGACCTTTTGAATCATCCCCGACCGCTTTTTCCTTAAGACCTCCCGTATCTTTTCTTTTGCCTCCAATACCGCAGGCTTGATAAAGGCACAGGTATTAATGATGACTAAATGAGCATTATCAACTGAATCAGTTAGCAAAAAACCGGATTGGGCTAAATTGCCCAGTATTATTTCTGAATCAACTAAATTCTTCGGACAACCCAAGGTGATGACCGAAGTTATCATACTAAAAGCATCTTGGCATAGCCAGTGGCAATGATTTGCCCTTTGGAATCTTTAATCAAACTTTCACCAATTATTAACCGATTATGTTCTTTCACTACCTTACCGGTCGCCTGGATTGTCTCACCGATTGCTAACTTTTTCTTATAGCCCACAACAAGTTCTGCGGTTAATACATCCAGATTCCTTTTCCGACATGCCCAGGCAATCATCTCATCTAAAATCGTGGCGATGATTCCACCGTGCGTAATATCTTTAAATCCTTCATAATATTGCGTAACTTTAAAAGTGGTCCAAACTCCATTCTCATCGCCCAAAATCTTGAGTTTCAAACCAAAGGGATTATTTTCGCCACAGGCAAAACAATATGAAGATGATTTAAGTAATCTGCTATTCTTCTTTTTTTGCTTTTGGGAATTCAAAGATTTTATCGGATATTTTTTGGTTATATTTTGTCCCATAAAGTTCAAAAGTAGCAACCGTGCCCGGACCTTGGGGATAGGAAAATTTTTTAATGGTATAGTCCTTTGGATTGACCCAAAGTTCTAAATTGTTAATAATGGCTAAGGTATCTTGGGTGGTAAGTTTTAGATAAAAAAGTTTCTCTTCGCGGTGCAATTCGGTTACAATCAACGGCAAAGTATCGGCGAAGAGGTCAAAGATGGAAAAATTAGTTGGTAGTTCCTGTTCACTTATTTCGGACTCAAAAGGAAAATAAAACCACATTTTGTTGCCCGAAATGATAATACTTTGGGAATCAGGAAAGGTCACATCCATTCGTAATTTATCCGGCCGCTTAAGATAAAACCAGCCAATGAATTCTTGACAGACGCCGAGTGATTCTGAACAGAGATTTTGGTGAAAACTCCCTTGGACAGTATTGACCTTCTTATAATATGCACAGACCTTTTGCCAAACCGAATGGCCTTGGGCGAAAGTTATAAGCACCGCCCCAAAAACCAAAAAGCAAACCTTTTTCATTATAGAAAGAATAACAAAGTTATGCACTAAGTCAAGACCACCTAAGTCCGCTTGGCCAACAAAAGATTTTTTACGAAAGAGTCAGCCGAGGATCTTTTCGGTATCCGCCTAAGGCGGATTCTTCTGATATCTCTGCGGTTAAAGATGCTCTTTTCTTCCCCAAGACTACAGAAATTTTCTTTTCTCTGTGTCTCGGCATCACTGTGGCGGAGTTTCCGTTCGTTTCACTTTTGGCACACTTCGTTTTAACCGAATCTTCGAAAATATCGGGCATTACGACCTTTGGCGGGTTGTGTCAATTTACCCTTTTTTACTAACCGGGCTAACAAGTATTGCGCTTGACTCCGATTAATTCTTAAGAGCGTCCGACAAATCTCATTGGTTATATAACCGTTTTCTTTTATATATTCTAAGATTAAATTTTCCGCATAGATTGCCTCAGCGCGGCGATGTAGATAGTATCCGACCGATTTTCGTAACTGGTTATAGACATCTTTTGATAATCGGTAAACTGTCCCTTTCGTCAAACCAAACGGTTCCAAAATACCCCGCTCAATCATTGAATTCAATATTTCTTTCGTTTTATAATCTGGCCGCTGTAATAATTGACTAGCGGTTTTGAGTTCAATTTCTCGATTGCGCTTGAGAAAGGAAAGAATAATAAGGTCAGTCAAACCAAATTCCTTACCCATTCTTGCTTGCTCGGAAACATAATGCGCAAACGGTTCATCAACATTGCCATCACGAATTACAAAATGGACAAAAGGGTCTTCTATTTCAATCTGAAAAGGTTCTTTTCCCAAGGCGAGCAGGGTCAAAAGCATTTTTTTGATACCCATCCCTGCTTTTGTCACCAATCCGATACGGGCAAGCATTGAATTTAACAAAGGATTACGAGTTACTGGGTCATGGCTTAGGATGTTTTCTGGAGTAATACCACCAAAAAACCGACCCGGACTGGCAATATCTAATCGGTCTTGATAGTGGCGAATATAAATTGGGCTTAAAAGACTATAATCGCGATGTATCAATCCATTAAGCAATGCCTCGCGATAAACTGCCAAAGGAAAATCCGGAATTTCGTAGTCAAAGAGTCCAATTTTTAAGGTTAGAGTCCGATTGTATTCTTGAATCATTTCGGTTAAAGTATCTAAAAGACTCAGCAGTGGTTTTACACAATCAACTTTCTTATCATATTCAACTTCATTATTCATATGTAAATAGATGACCTCGGCACTGGGCAAAACATCCCTTAGCACTGTTTCCTGTCCTAAGAGAAGTAATCCAGCAATCGTGGTTCGGCAACTTAATGTGTTAGTTCGTTTTAAGGCACCCAAACTAAAAAGCATCTCGTCTTCGGTCATCGTAAGAAAACAAGAACCCGGATCTTGTTTTTTAATAAATTCCTTTAACTTTTGTATTTCATTTGGGTCAAAACCCTCGGTGCCAATATCAAGGGTTTGGGCGGTAAAATCGGCAAATTTCATATTGCTTGCTGCAAACAACCTGCGCTCTGCTTCAAGCAGTATTAGGGCATAGCGCGGTGATTAAGATACTGATTTTGCCAAATTGGCTCAGTTAGCCTTTTCAATTCCTCATCGTATTGACACAGGACCCGACAATAATTTTCGTCTTCTAAGATGTTATGGGGTGCATAGTCAATTGGTCGGGCACCGTATTCTTTAATAATCTTACGCGCATCAAGAAAATGGTCTCGGATTGGACAAGGTCTAAGCCAGTTCGTATTTTTGCCATCCGAATTGGATAGGTAACCGTAGTTCATCTGCCATTCACGAATCGCTTTGAAAAATGGGGTATTGATAGCATCGTTTAAGGTTCCGCCCGCCTGGTAAATATCGTTGATGTTAGAAACGGCAAATGGGAAGAAGACACAAGGTGCGACATCACCATGCCAATTAATATGGAGATAGCCACCTTCTCGTCCCCCGGCGATGCAACCATTAGAAATTGTCCCTTGATTCCAAAAATCGGCTAACATTATTTTTTTCTTGCGAATGATTTCCCAACTTCGCTGCCACATCTGAATGCGTTGCGCCGGTGTCGGCATTAAATCTAATTCAACATCGCGGCCAATTGGCATATAATGGAAAATCCAACCATAACTGGCTTTATGCTTCTTAAAGAAAAAGTCAATAAACTCCTCGGATAAGATTTCCGAAGCGTTTTCCTTGGTAGCGGTAATTGAGATGCCATACAAAACTTTATTTCGGTGCAACCGCTCCATAACTGCGACAATTTTATCAAAGGTGCCACTGCCTCTTCTTTTATCCGTAATTTCCCGCATCCCTTCAACTGAAATCGCTGGTGTTAAGTTGCCTAATCTCGCCAACTCTTTTGCGATATGGTCATCAATCAGTAAACCATTGGTATACATCATAAACATACAATTATCATTTTCGCCTGCCACATCCAAGATCGTCTTGCCCCGAGAACGATACATTAGCGGTTCACCCCCTGATATCACAAAGAACCGGTTGCCCCAAAGTTCTTTCGCCTCTCGAATGATCCGATTGAACACCTCATAATCAAGTTGGTCGGTTTTGGTTGCCGCATTGGCATAACAATTCGGGCAACGAAGATTACAAATCTTGGTTGGGCTTATTACCATAAAGCCCGGTGGTCCAGCACCATATTTCGCCCGCCACTCGGCTTTAATTCTTTTCATTTCGTTATTCAAGAAAACTACTTTTAAGAATACCGTTAAGGCTTTTTTGGTCCAACGCGCCTTCAAGGCACCATTCAACATTGAACGAACTAAGTAATACTTATCTTCAGTCACCTGCCAGGAATCGATATGTTCGCGGGAATGACTGATTTTCTTTATATAACGGGAGAGGTAGAGAAAGAAGGTCCGTGACAAGAGCCGTAAACTATTAATTGGTATGAAGCGGTCAAGTTTTAAGGTAAATTCAAAAGTTTTTGCTAAAAAATGACCCGGATTGCGTATTCTCATCGGTTAGTGATTATACCATTAAAAACCCTCCTGTCAACTCTCAAGTAATGCTTGCATTTTCGCTAAATTTAGATAAAATATTTTTGTCTATGCTAAATTTTATTTTGACCTTTGTATTTTTAATCCGCCCAACCGAACCGTCTGCCTCAACACCGTTTGTTACCCCAGAGCGAGTAATCCGCATTGAGATTCCTTATCACGATGTGGTCTATCAATTGCAAGATAAGGTTGATTTGGCAATAATTGACGCCCAAGACCATTTTATTACCGCTTACGCCGATGATAGAAAAATTCAGGAGATTGAAGCACTTGGTTACAAGGTAACAATTCTTATTCCGGATTATCAGCAGGAATTGGCAAAGATTTTACAAGGCTATCATTCCTATGCCCAGGTTTGCAGTATAATGACGGCACTCAGTCAAACCTATCCCTCAATTACCAAACTTGAAACCTTAGGTTTTTCCGTTCTTGCCCGACCGATTTTGGCAATGAAGGTTACGGATAACCCTTGGTTTGAAGAACCCGAACCGGAAATTCGTCTGGTCGGTGCCCATCACGGCAACGAGAAGATTTCCACCGAAATTACGCTCGCCTTCTTACAATACTTAGTTGAAAACTATGCATCAAATCCCCAGGTTCAATATTTGGTGGACAACCGTGAGATTTGGGTTATCCCGATTTTTAATGTTGATGGTCATATTGCCAATCGGCGAACTAATAACAATGGTGTTGATTTGAATCGGGATTATGGCTATATGTGGTCGGGCGAGGGAAGTAGCCCAAGCCCCTTTTCCCAACCCGAGACAAAAGCAATGCGGTTACACAGCGAAGCCAATAATATAACCCTTGAATATGAATACCATTCTACGGCTTCTTATGTCAATTATCTCTGGGACCATCATCCCCAAGACCCACCAGATAGTGGTCTGATTATAAACATCTCCCAACGCTATGCGGATTCTACTTATGGCTCACAAACCACCCAACTGGTAAAAATTAATGGTTATGATTGGTATTATGTGCGGGGTTCAGCGCAAGATGCATTATTCGGAATATGGGGTGGGATTGGCACAACCATTGAAACCCAACAACCAAGTCAGCAGGGACGGATTGATAGTATCTGTATTGCCAATCGTAGGGCTTTGCTTGCTATGATAACTTTAGCCGGTTACGGAATTGAAGGAACAGTAAGGGATTCTATCACTTCTGAACCGTTATTTGCTTTAGTGCAGTTTACCGACCCTTTACGCTGGTCGGTCTATACGGATAAGAATTGTGGCGATTTTCATAAGATGGTTGCGCCTGGTGCTTACACGGTGAAGGTCTCGGCTCAGGGCTATGCGACCAAGATCGTTGAGAATGTAGTTGTGCCAGCCCAAGGTTCGGTCAATTTAGAGATTTTCCTTACGCCCTCCAATTCCATTGATAATTATATTCAAAAATTGGTCTGGGTTCGACGAGACCGACCCGATGTCGCTTACCGAACCATCACCAATGCTTGCTTAGGTGAACCCGACGGCATTCCCTATTCATTAGGGGTTGGCGGAACAATTGTGCTTGAGGCATTCCCCGCAATAAAAAATCTGCCTGGTTTTGATTTTACCGTCTTTGAATCGGACACGGCACCGGAGAGTTATACAGTTTATGTGTCAAATGTTTGGGACGGAACTTGGTATTTGTGTGGGGTCGGTTTGGGCACCACTTCATTTGACTTATCAACCCCGAGTTTAGATAGTGCCCGTTATATCAAAATTGTCGATGCCGGTGGCGGCTCAACCAGTGACCCCTATGCCGGCTTTGATTTGGATGCGGTTTCGTATAAAAGTGAAAGAACCGCCATTGCCCATACACCTAACACCTCACTGCTAAATAGTAATTTAATGCTCTATCCCAATCCAACAAGTTCTAATCTCACAATTTCTTATCAATCAATCGCCAATGGAAATTTTACCCTAAAGTTATACTCTGTAACCGGTAAACTGGTAACTTCAATTAATCTGACCGAAAAAAGACCCGGAGAATATCAGAATAGTTGGAATCTAAAAGATAAGTCTGGCAAAAGAGTTCCGGCTGGGATTTATCTCGGTATTTTAGAAACCGGAACAATCAAACAAAGGGGTAAAGCCCCTTTGAATCCCCAAAAGGATTTTTTCTTAAAGACTGGGGAGTTGAGGGGTTTCCCCTCAACAAAAAACAAAATCATTGTTAGCAGATAAGGAGGCAAAATGATAAAAAAACTGATAACTGGGATTGTTGCTTTTGCCTTTATCTTAAGTTGCGGTCCAAAGCAACCAACCCCAAAAGCACAAGAGACAAAAAAAGAATTATCAAAAGTTGATACCGCAAAAGCAACACCCGAATCAATGAGCACTGCAAAGACTGAACAAGTAATGCCGTTAACTGGAAAGGAACTTATGGTAATCAAGGTAAAGGATTTTGGTACGATTAAGATTCAACTCTTTGCCCAAGAGGCGCCGAAGAATGTAGCCAATATCGTCAAACTGGTTAAAAGTGGTTTCTATGATGGCTTGAAATTCCATCGCGTGGTACCAAATTTTGTGATTCAAGGTGGTGACCCCAAAGGTGATGGAACCGGTGGACCCGGTTATACAGTGGATGCCGAAATCAGCCCCAATTTGAAACATCTCAAGGGAACTGTGGCAATGGCAAGATTACCCGACCAAGTAAATCCAACCAAAGCCTCAAGTGGTAGTCAGTTCTATATCTGTTTGGCGCCAGTTCCACACCTTGATGGTCAATACACAATAATCGGGAAAGTGGTGGAGGGTATGGATGTGGTGGAGGCGATTGGTAAGGTTCCGACCGGACCACGCGCTATGCCAGTGAAAGATGTAATAATGGAGAAAGTGACAATTGAGGAGTAATCCGCCTTAGGCGGATTCTTTCTTCTACGAGACTACTTACTTTTGGGTAAAATAATAAAAATTATTTTCTTGACATAATCTAAGTGTATTTGTATAATTCTATAATTAAGATAAAAGAACTGGGTGGGCTGATTTGACACAAATAGTTTTGCCCAGTTCAATTTTAATGCCTGGGGTGGACCAGAAGGTAGAAGACTTCTAACACCCTAAAATTTATCCTAACGACAGGTCAGGATAAGCAAAAATTTAAAATTAAGGAGGCAATCGTGATAAAAAATAAAATGATGCTTTGCTTAATCCTATTTGGCTTTATTGAACTTGCCTTGGCGCAGGTTGATACTGCCTGGGTGAGAAGATGGTCGAGTGTTCCTATCAGCGGGTCCGATTATGTATACGGTCTAACCGTGGATGCCAACGGCTGTGTTTATATTGCCGGCGCCAGCGACTATTTAGGCTCAAATCCGGAAGCAATAACATTTAAATACGGTCCGGCCGGAGAATCTCTTTGGTTTTCTGTGTTACCAAGAACTGGTTCACAAATGCTACGTTCGGTAGCAGTCGGTGCTTCGGGCAATGTTTATGTTACCGGTTATACTATGGAAACTGGAAACGGTGCTTACTTTACCGTCAAATATCGCGCTAATGGTGATACGGCATGGGTTCGATTATTTAATCAAACCTCTGGTTACGACTTTTCCCGAAAATTGGTGCTCGACAATCAGGAAAATGTTTACATCACAGGTTACGGTCAGGCATCAAATTACCAATATACCTACTACACCGTGAAATACGATTCTTCGGGTAACCAATTATGGGTAAGAACGGATAGTTTTGGTGGAGCGTACGCCTTTTATCCCAACGATTTGGCTCTTGACAATGACGGTAACCCTTATCTTGTAACAAAGACCAAACACCCAACGCAACGCGATAACTGGCTGGTGGCAAAATATAAAAAAGAGACCGGCGATACTTATTGGGTAAGAACCTATAACGGCCCAGCCGACAGCACCGATGATGCGCGTGGCATCGCTTTTGACAATTCTGGCAATATTTATGTAACCGGGACAAGTTATGGTGGTCCAACCACCGGTTTTGATATTGTCACAATAAAATATAACTCAAATGGCGATACCCAATGGGTGAGAAGGTGGTCAAATCCAGACACTGCTGCCAGTGATGCTGGTTACTGGATTAAGGTTGATGGTTCGGGTAATGTTTATGTCTACGGCACAACTTATTCAAAACAACCAGCGAATCAGGACTTAGTAGTGCTTAAATATAATTCCAGTGGAGTATTGCAATGGGCAGCAAAATATAATGGACCGGGCGGATACGATAATGTGATTGACAAAGATGGACAGAACGGAATGGCACTTGATTTATATGGCTACATCTATATTACTGGCAGTAGTCGTCAACTCGGCTCAACCAATAAAAATGACTTTGTAACGGTTAAATTTAGTCCGGATGGTGATACCCTATGGACCAGAAGATATGATTATGCCGATACATTTGAAACGGCGCGCTCAATGTTCGTCGATAATCTTGGTAATGTCTATGTTACCGGACAAAGCGCTCAGCCCGGTAGGGGTTATGACATTGCGACCATTAAATATGTCCAATCCGATTTCGTCCTGCGCGATGTCTCGGTCAGTAAAATTGAATTTCCAGTCCTAATCGATTCTGGCGATATTGTCGTTCCAGCTTGTTCAGTCTATAATAACGGCGATAGTACCGAAAATTATCGGGTGCGAATGAAGATTGGTAATTTTTATAATGATACAGTTAGGGTTACCAACCATCTTCCAAATACCTATCAATACCTTACTTTCCCAGCCTGGAATGCGCTTCAAAGAGGCAATCAAGTTGTTTCCTGTTCAACCGAACTGACGCTTGATATGATTAAAAGTAACGATAAAAAGACCGATACAATTTTTATTAGGGTCTTAGATGTGGGAGTAATCAAAATTCTTTACCCGCTTGGGACGATTGATTCCGGCACCGTGGTTACTCCTGCCTGTTCGGTCTATAACTACGGCAATCAATCCGTCTCTTATACCGTCCGAATGAAAATTGGAAACTTTTACAATGAGGACACATTGATCGAAAATCATACACCGGGAACTTTCAGCTATCTCAGTTTTCCCAATTGGACTGCTAACCAAATCGGCACGCACCCGGTTGCCTGTTCCACCGAATTAGTTAATGATTTGAATAATAACAATGACCAAAGAACTGACTCGGTTGAGGTAATCCGACCGGTCTTGCCACCTTCGAATTGGATCAGGATGGCAGATATTCCAGCACTACCCTCGGGCAAAAAACCAAAATCCGGCACCTGTATGGCAGCACTGCGCGGGAAAATCTATCTGCTCAAAGCAACCAATACTCAAGACTTCTTAGTCTATACGCCAGACGGCGATACCGGCACCTGGACCTATAGGATTGAAGATACCATACCATTTGGTATAAAAGAAGAGGGTGATGGTAAAAGACCCAAAAAGGGGTCGGCAATGACTGTTTATAATCGAACTCGTTCGGTTTATGTCCTGCGCGGAAATAATTCGTTAGGGTTCTGGCGTTATCAAGTGGATACACTTGATACGGTCTTACCGGGCTGGAAGAAATTAAAGAATATCCCTCTTGGCGCAAAGGCAGTAAAAGAAGGTTCGGGACTGGTCAGTTTTCGAAGTCACGGTTACGGTTACATCTTTGCGATGAAGGGGTCTAAGACCGATGAGTTCTATATCTATAATATTGAACAGGACTCGTGGGTTAGAATTAAGAGTCCACCCATTGGCCGCAGTGGTAAAATTGGTTACCGAAAAGGCTCTTGTTTGGCTTACGACGGTGATGAATTTGTCTATGTCTTGAAAGGTAATTATGGCGATTTCTATAAATATTCACTTGATTCTGACACTTGGATTGAATTACGACAATATGATTATAAGATTTTCTTAAACCGCGAAGGAAAGAAGAAAAAACCAAAAGATGGCGCCGCATTGGTTTATTACGACGAAAACTGTTATCTCTTGAAAGGTGGTAATACGCGCGAAGTCTGGCGTTACGACATTGCGATGGATACGTGGGTGCAGATGGACACATTCTGGGATATTCCAATCGGTAGCGGCAAACGGGTAAAAGCTGGCGGTACGATGATTTCATCGGGTGATTATTTCTGGGCGGTAAAAGGTGGGAATACGGTTGAATTCTACCGACACGAATTACCGGATAAAAAACTTCTCAACTCAGTTTCAGTGATTACAAACCAAATAATGAACCACAAAGAGAATCTGAGCGACTTTAGTATCACAATTGCCCCGAATCCCGCAGTTAATCTGACCGCAATCCGTTATATCTTACCAATTGCTGGACCAGTAAATTTCAAACTCTATAATGTGGCAGGGGCTTTAGTTAAAGCCTACAATAATACAACTCCAACCAAAGATGGTGTCTTACTGCTTGATACCAAGGTACTACCTTCTGGCGTTTATGTCTTACAGTTCAATTCAGGTGACATAAGGGTTACCAGAAAGATTGTGATAGAAAAATAACCCTACGCCAACAAGTAGCGCCGAGTCCGCCTCAGGCGGATGTCCTTGGCAAGGGGTTTGAGCAATCGAGCCCCTTTTATTTTGTCGGGTCGGGTTTTTAGCCTTATTGGGAAAATATGTTAAGAAAGTCCAACTTAGGCAGATCAGCCTTGCAAAAAGAGTTTTAGCCGACCTAAAGGTCTGCCCGACAAAAGGGTTAATGTAGACCCGAGAAGGATTGATTTGACAGGCAATCCGATTCGGACCGCAAAAATAATCTCTTTTCGCCCGAACTATTGACATATAATAAGAAGCAGTCTATAATTTTAAAGATGACCGCAAAGGAACAAATCATCAACCGTCTCAAGACCTTCCGCCAAAAAGAGTTTAATAATGAACTGACTTTTTCCCTTCTGGCTATCTTTTCGATAATTGTTTTTCTATTGACCTTGATGATAATATTCTTTATCCCTCTGTTTATTTTATTTGCCGCACTCCCTTTTATTGTTATCTTATTGAGAAATTTAATCGTCCGAAAAAGTCTAACCCAAATCGCTAAACAAATTGAAGCTGGTTTTCCGCAACTTGTTGGTTATTTAGTGAATGCGGTAGAATTAGCCAATTACCCAAGCGATGCCAAAGAAGGTTATTCACCAGAATTGATAAACGCAGCGATTGAAGATGCCCAAGTCAAACTCGCGCCAATTCCTTTAACTAAACTCATAAATCGCCAGAAAACCCGTACCGCACTTTTTGGTTTTTTGTTCGCTTTAGCGTTATTAGTTTCTTGTCCACTCTTTTTCCCGAATCGGGCAAAACTTGGCTTTTATGCAACCTTTGCCCCGAATAAAACGCCAATCGAGTTTGTGGTTGCTCCTGGTAATCTACGAGTAAACAAAGATAGTAAAGTTACCTTGCAGGTAACAATTAATTCGCCTTTCCGTTTTCGCGAGGCACTGCTAATTTTACGAAGGCACAATCCGCCCGCGGCGGATAAAATAATAAAAAAGAGACTCTTCTTACAAGTCCATACTGGCTCAATTGATGTCCAGGCTTCATCAGAAATGGATTATTCTTTTAAGGTATTCAACCGACAGAGTCCAATTTACCATATCGGTTTATTAAAACCACTCGCCCTAACCTCGCTATTTTTTAAATTGAACTACCCGGCTTATACCAAAAGACCAGTAGAAACTACCCAAGCCCAAACGATTTCAGTTTTGCCTGGGACAAAAATAGAAGTTTCGGGCATCGCCGAAACCAAGTTGGATTCAGGAAGAATTTGGTTTAGTGATTCAACCATTATCCCACTTGCTCTATCCGATAATAAATTCTTGGGTAGTTTTACGGCTAAGAAGGATATTAATTTTGTGATTAGATTAAAAGATATTGTTGGTAATACTAATGAACCAGAGGTATTTAAACTGACCATTGCCCCGGATGAAGCGCCCTATATTAAGTTGTTTCTTCCCGGTCGCGATATTGATTTACCAGTAAGTATGAAAGTCTTGCTCGGGGTCAATTCAATTGATGACTATGGGCTAACCAATCTTGCGCTTTATTATGAGAAAGACAGCGTTATCAAAAAAATTCATCTAAAAAATGTTGCCGGGCGGCAAGAAGATACAACTTATTATTATTGGGACCTAGCCAATATCGGATTTATGCCTGGCGAGGTTATCCGCTATTATGCCTCGGTTTCAGATAATGATGTGATAAGCGGACCAAAACTGAGTAAAACCGAGGTCTTTACGATAAGATTTCCCACCGTTGCTGAAATCTATTCTCAAACGACCAAAAAGACCTTTGAGACTAAGGAGCGATTAGAACCAATGGCGGCTGAACAAGAGGAATTGGGTAAAGAGTTAGACCGAATTGACCAGGAGTTGAAAAAAGAGCGGCGATTGGGTTGGGAAGAACGAAACTCTTTAGAGAATCTTGTGTCCAATCAGAAGAAGTTGCTTGACCAAATTGAGGAATTGAAGGAAGAGGTAAAAACCGCTTTGGAGAATATGTTTGAAGGGTTGATGTTAGATAAAGAATCGATTGAGAAGTTAAAGGAATTAGAAAGATTATTATCCGAACTCTTGCCCCAAGAATTAAAAGAGGCATTGCGCAATTTAGCCCAAGCCTTAGAGAACAAGTCCCCCGATTTGAAGCAAGCGATGGAACGATTTAAACTTTCCCAAGAAGAGTTAAAAAAGGCGATTGAGCGGGCAGTGGAACTTTTAAAAAACATTGAAGAAGAGGAAAAACTGAAGGCATTAGCCAAAAAGGCTGAGGCATTATACCAGATGCAGAAAGAGATTGAAAAGAGAATAAAAGAATTGCCTAAAGATAGCGAAAAACTTGCCACCGACGAAAATAAAATTAAAGAGGAGTTGGAAAGTTTAGAAAAGGCAATGGAGGAAATTGCTAAGGAAATGAGTGATAAGGAAATTGCTGAAGAACTGTCTAAACTCCTTACCGAATTGTCCAAACCAAAGCCATCTGCCCAAGCAATGGAATTGAGCCAAAGTCTTGCGCAAGGTGATAAAGGCAATGCCCAGCAACAGAGCCAAAGACTTTTAAAAGACTTGGCACATCTCAAAGATGCCTTAGGAGCGCTTGCGCAGAAACTTGCCTCCAGGCGTTCTTCGGAGATTAGTGAAAAATTACTCAATTCCGCACGCGACCTAACCACCTTATCCTTTGAACAGGAACGTTTGGAAGACTCCTTAAAGCAAAATTTCCCCCGCGCGCTGGCAACAATTTTTGCCAGTGAAGAAAAGAGGCTTGCCGAAGCAGGCCGTGCCCTTGCCGAAAGTCTTGAGGTCTTAAGCCGAAAAAGCATAAAAATCCCTCCTAACTTGAACGAAGATATTATTCGGGCACTTAACCATATGGAAACCGCAGCGGATAATCTCCAAAATAATAATCCGTTTGATGCCAAGAAGATGATGCAACAAGCTCGGTCGGGTTTAGATGCTGCTACTCAGAAAATCCTTACCACTATTGCCCAGGCGCAACAAAGCGGTGGTTTTGGTGGTGGGATGGAGAGCCTATTACAACAACTTTCTCAGTTAACCGCTGAACAGATGATGCTCAATCAGGAAATGCAGGGAATTCCGATACCAATCCCGATGCCTGGTGGCTTGACCCCTCAGCAACTGGCACAAATTGAACGAATCTTATCTAAACAGCGGGCGATAAGACAAACCTTAGAAGAGATGCGGCAAAGCTTAGGGGTAGAGCCTGGTTTAATGAGTAGTTTGGACGGTGTAATTGAAGAGATGAAACAGGTAGAAAGGGATTTATCCGAATTGGTCGTGACCCGCGAATTAATCCAAAGGCAGGAAAAGATTCTAAACCGATTATTAGATGTGCAACGGAGTGTCCGGCGCCGTGAATTTAAAGAAAAGCGGGAAAGCGAAGTGGGCAAGGATTATCCAATACCACCCAGCCCAATCTTGCCAGCAGATTTAGGTGAACGAAAAAAACTTTTAAGGGAACAACTGTTTAAGGCGCTACGCGAGGGTTACCCAAAAGATTATGAGCGATTAATCAAAAGGTATTTTGAATCGCTATTAAATGAATAAGCACAAAATAAACTACCAGATTTGTAAGGCAACCCTTCAGGGTTGCATTTTTGGACAAAAGAAGTTAATAACGAAGGATAAGGGGAAAACCCATTCCGCATCCCGCATTCCGAATTCTAAATTCCAAATTCCAAAAAGTAGCGCCGCAACGCGAAGCATGTGTCCGCCAAAAGCGGACAAACCTTGTCCTCAGGAAGCTCCGACAATAAGGCAAAAAATAACATTCTTTTTAATCCCGCTCCTATTTTTGTTTTTCGGTATCCTCCATCCCCAAGACTTAAATCAAGCCCAACGCTATGAGGCACAAGGTAAATTGGCTTTAGCCCGTGCCATCTACAAGGCTTATCTTTCGGAAAGACCGTTTAATCCTCAAGTTTATCAAGGTTATTACCGAACCAGTTTCGGCTTAAATGAAATTTCCGAGTTTTTGACCTTCTCTTTAGAACTCTTAAAAAAGAATCCCAAGGCACCTGAATTATTGATTGCAATTGGCCAGGCATATCTAAAATTAGGTAAGAAGCGAGAAGGTTTAGACTATCTTACCCAAGTATTTAATATAAAGCCGGATTTAGTTGGCCGTATTGCCACAATTCTTGCTTCGGAAAAGATGTTTAAAGATGCAATAAGATTTATCCTTGATTACCGAAAATTGAGCAAGCGGGCAACTGGTTACGAATCAATTCTTATTGATTTATACGAAGCGGATGGTGATTACCAAAAGGCGACCCGCGAAATCGTCCAATTCCTTAATGCCAATCCTGCCCATTCGCCCAATTATGAACCGAAACTCTTATTCTATTTGACGAAAACCAATCCAGCAGTTATTTTTAACGAACTTGCTAACCTAACCAATCAGGAATTGCGGGTAAAGCTCAAAAGTAAACTATACCTGTCGCAAAAAAATTACCCCCAAGCGCTAAAGGAAATTAAATCCCTTGGCTCGCCAACCGCACTTTATAATTTTGCCAAAGAATGTGAAGCACAAGAGCAGTACCAAATTGCGGTTCAACTATATCAAGAGTTAGGTAATTTTTCTGATATGGCACGGGTCTTAAGAAAAATGGGCAAGGTCACCGAAGCGGTTGAAGCCTTAAAACTTGCCACTGGCGTAGAAGCCCAATTAGAATTGGCTGACCTTTTACGCCTTGAATTAAAAGACTATCCAAATGCCAAAAAAAATTACCTATCCGTAGTAAAACAAAAACCCCAAGACCAGGCATATTATGGTCTGGTTGCCTCACTGATTAGTCTGGGCGAATTATCGGAGGCGAAAAATTATCTTAAAGAAATGGGCAAGGTCACTGACCAATCACTTTTCTTTCTTATCCAGATTTATTTTTATGAAACCAGTTTTGATTCAGCCCAAAAATATATTCAACAACTCAGCCATAATTTCCCAACCAGTCCCTTTTTGAACGATGCCTTAGCGATTGGGATATTGATCGCCGAAGGGAGTGAAGATTTACCGGATTATGCCCAAGCCACATTCCATTTGGCTAAAGAGCAATACGAGGAAGGGATTAAACTCACCCAGAAGTTAATCCAAAGGACGAATAAAGTGGCAGAATACGGTTTTCTCTTGTTAGCCCAATTCTACCTGGCAAAAAAGGAGCCAAATTTAGCATTAAGCGCATTACAAGAACTGAAGCAGAAATTTCCCAATAGCCCGTTATTGCCCAAAGCCAAATTTGAACAGGCGAAAATTTATTCCGAACAATTAAAGGACAAAGTCAAGGAAAAAGAGGTCTTAGAGGAATTAATTGTCCAATTCCCCAATTCAGTTTATGCGGTGTTGGCGCGGAATCGGCTAAACACTGATAAACAAAAACCTGAGCCAATTCATTAAATAACCGAGCGTAATATTCTCGAAATAGCCTCGTACTAATAATAAACCTGAATTCAAACATAACCCAGATTTTCAAACTACAAAATCACACTGATTTATCCGCCATAGCCTGATAACTTCCGCTATGTTTTAGGAAAAAGTATTGAATGGAAGATATGAATTTTCAATATCTTGTAATAATCTTGGCTTCTTATGGTTGGATTAGCAAATAAATTAGTGTTTTATTGCCCGTTTCAACTTCCAATCCAAGAAATTTTAAAGTTTCTAAGCTTTTTCTCCATTTTTCTTTAAAATTTCTAAAGTCACTTTAAATTTTCTAAAGTTTTTTCGCATTTTTCTTTAATTTTTCTAAATTTCATCTAAGTTATTGATTTTTCAATCTAAAATGCCTCTTGACCAATCATTGGGGGCTAGGGTGGGGCTAGCCCCTAAACCAAGCCGGGAGCGGTATAGAGGGTAGGCATTGGGTAAACCAAGTAGGTAGGATAAAAGATAGGCAAGATGTTTGGCTAAAGGCAATCCGCCATAGGCGGATTGATGGTAGACCAGCGGCTGGACTTAGGGTTAAGCAAATGGTTAGGTCCGGGGTTAGAAATATGGTTAGACTCGGGATTAGCCCATTCCTTTGACTTCTGAGCAACTTCTTATTTAACGACTATGAACTTTTTGGGCTCTTTTCCCAGCAAAGGCGTAGGGCAAGTCCGACTGAGGCGGATTAGCCTTACTAATAAATGCTTGCGAAACCAGTTAAGATATTCTACTTAAAAGCAGAATTAAAATCAAGCAAAATTTTCTTTTAAGTCCTTGATTTTTAATATCTTATATTTAATTTTCCTTTGGGAGAGGGTACCGCTTAGGAGGTTGCCCCGTAGGCGACCTGGGAGGCTGGTTCGGAAACTGCTTTCTTATTAAAAGTTTAGCCAAAAATATCCTGCTTGCCTATGCAGTTTCTGGACACCGACCGGTTTTTGTTTCAGATGACTCTGCGCGGGGAGAACTTTGTAGATTCCGGCTAATTCGGTTTATCTAAGTGGCAAATACGTTATTGCCAACGCTCCTTTAACATAATTTTGTCTTTACTTTTGAATAAAGAACCACCGGAAGTAGAGCGCAGATTGCTTGAATTAGGCAAACGGATTATCTTTTGGCATTTGCCGCGGATGAATTTATTTTCACGCTCAAAACTTACAAAATATAACCCAGTTGGCACTGGATTACCTAAATCATCATTACCATCCCAAGTAATATGCTTTAACCCCGGACTAAAATCTTTTGCCCTTCTTGCCAAACAGGTTTTATCCTGTATTGCTAAAGAAAGGGTTCTTACTTTTTGACCGGTGGCAGAATAGATTTTTAGCACACTTAATGAATCCGGCAAAAACAAAAAATTGATATTAGTTGTGAACGGGTTAGGATAAATAAGTAATGAACCCACTCCAGGCATTTTAGTCAAATCCGGGTCAATCGCCAATCGTCTAATCCAGATGGGTGATGAGATAATATAATCGCTATCATTCTCAATCACCCGAACAAAGAAATAGGAACTTGACTGATTATTAACTAATCGTTTGGTCTGAAAGATAAAATAATTTGTATTCCCTAAAATAATAGAATCAACAATCGTATTGCCGTTGGTTATTATATCAATCCGTTTGATGAAGTCTTGGGTATCAGGGTCAAAAGCCCAGATTTCAAAACTAATCTCATCGTCCGCTATCGTTGAACCCATCCAGTGCCCGTTGGCTTTGAACCATAACTGAAAATTTCTATCCAAAGTGCCAAAGGTCCGATGCGCTTTTATGGCTTGGATGATTGAACTTTTGGTTAGCGTATCCGCCCAAATACCAGTAAGTTGTTTCCCCATTCCCCAGTCAGCAAAATGGTTGTCCTGATTAGCCGCAATTGTAACCCGCCAGCCGCTATCTAAGGCAATATGATACCAATTAGCCTGTTCGGCGGTTTGCATCTCATAGAGAAGCATAAAGGAATCCGCAGCCGGATTATACGAAAAAGAGTTAAAAGCAGTTGGCCAGGGATGATTAAACTGACCGATTGCATTGGGTTGTGTTTGGAGCCAGTGATAAAGTGAATCAATCGTCGGTGTGGAATCACGATTGGTATAATTCGGTGTGTTGAAAATGTTGATATGTCCTTGTGTCCAACTTGTCCATTCAAAACCAACCAATCCGAGAAATACACCAGGAATCGTTGCCTGCTGGGCTTGCCATTGAGTATCTGCCCATTCCAAGGAATCAAGCATCTCGCCATGGTCAGTAATTGCTAAGATATGAATCCGAGCCGTATCCCGGGCATAAGCAAAGGCGTGGGCAGGCGTGCCACGACCATCCGAATATCTCGTATGAGAATGAAGATTGGCATAGTAGAGATTGTAACTG
>Ga0123519_10001882_pt1 | contig 35719 bp, 33 predicted proteins | sample YelNatPaOPRAMG02_FD_87396 | JGI IMG/M metagenome (GOLD analysis project Ga0123519, IMG submission 87396) | Hot spring microbial communities from Yellowstone National Park - Yellowstone National Park OP-RAMG-02 (version 2) | ecosystem: Environmental > Aquatic > Thermal springs > Hot (42-90C) ... | reverse complement strand
TGAACATACGCAAAGGGCGATAATATCGATTATGATTCGAAGCTTTGCTCGAGGGCGTCGCCAAGCATCTTTACCCCTGTGCCGTAAGGAATTCAAGCAGTAAATGGTCGAATCAGTCACTTGGAGAAGACGACCAAGAATCCGATGCCGACGTGCGCATCCGTAAGCTCCTACTGCCAAGCTTCGAATAAATAAGCTCCACATCTGAAAAGACCCCGGAAAGAAATCGAAAGACTAAAACAGAGCAAGCAACTCAGTGTTCCATTCTAATCCCAGTGGGCTTTAGGGTATCTGGGCTTTGCCCCGACCCAAAATTGCAGAAACCAGATCACAGAGAGCACCCCAGCTTCGGTGCAGGTTTGGGCCACGCTGTGCTCACCACCGAAAAGCGCACGCCTCTGAGCACGCAAGCGCTCGTTATGGGTGCACTTTCCTCTCTTGTGCACAGCTGGTTGCCACGCGCGCTCATGGTGCAAAGAAGCGCATCACTGGCGGGATCGATATCCGGATACTCCGAGCAGGAGCGCTTCGACGTCCGCGCCCCAGTCATAGCTGCTGCTGCTGCTGCTACTACTACTGGTACTGTCGTTATCAATGCTACTACTGCTGCTGCTGTTGCGAAGTGATTCGAGAGAGGTCTCCTGGATATTTCCAGCAGGTGCTGCCTGACGCCCTTGCCCCAGCTATTGTTACCGTAGCTATTGCTACTGTCGTCATTGCTGCTGCTATTGCTGCTGCTGCTGCTGCTGGCGCGTGATCGTCACGTCTTCGCTTGCCTCTTCTCTGCCATTCGAGCTGGTCGCTCGCATAGAGCTCACGTACGCAGAACGTTCCTTCGTTTCTGGAATATCATAGATCCATCGCAACAAATAAACCGTGAGCGGCACTGCAAGAATAAGACCCATGACGCCACCTGCATGCTCGCCAATGTACAGAACCATGAGAACAACCAAGGGCGGCAGCTTGAGATGAGCGCTGTAGATTTGTGGATTCAGGAAATAGGCCTCAATCAGGTGAACAATTGCAACCATAACCACGACGGCGAATGCACGCATTGGCCCGTATTCCGTCAGCGCGACGACACACATCGGCAGTGTGCTGAGCAGAATCCCGAAAAGCGGAATAAAAGAGCATATCAAGCAGAGAAGAGAGAGAAAGCCAATACCCGGTAACCCGAGAATCCCCATGCCAATCGTTGTCAACGTCGTGTTCACAAGCGCAATAATCGACTGTGCTTCGAATGAACGGCCGAGGAGGGCGCAGAACTCACCAATGGCCGGCGCCAGTTCCAAGTACGCTGCCCGCAGTCGGGAGCGGCGAAGAGAACGCAGGCCAGCAGCCACAGATGGCAGATCCCAGACGATCAGGAATGAGAACACCAGGGAAAGCAGTACTTTCACAATGATTTTTGTGCTGTTGCTCAAAATCCTGCTGACAATGGAGGCGAAACGATTCACATAACGCGAAAGTGACTTTTGGATGATCAAACCGAGTCGTCTCGATCGCTCCTCTGTCCACTCTGCCGGTGCATTCATGGTCGCTAGCGGACCGGCAGCGATGCCAGGGGCTCGTTCCGCCTTGGCATCTGCTGCGCTGCCGCGATGCGGTATGCGGACTTGCACCGGCCCCGGAGAAGCCTCGTTTGTGCTTTCGGAAGTCTCGGCTCCGTTTGTGGACGGGCTCTGACCAGCACTCGACCCGGTGTCTTGGTCTGCAAGCTCAGCATAACCCTCTGAGAGCACCAAGGCCTCCACCTTGGCAGAGAGTTCATCACCCAGGGCTCGTCGCATGGTATCCGCGATCCATACGTATGGATTGCTACTCCGTATGATGCCCACAAAGTACTGGCCCTCTTTGATGATCCGCGGGATCGTCAACAGGCTCATCGTCGTGATGAACAAAGCGATGCCGCTGTAGTAGACGCCAACAATGACACGGCGGGCAGCCTGGATACCGAACCGCTGGAGAAAACGTGTGCCCCATTGGCAAAAAGAGACCCCGACGTACGAGACGACGAACGTACCGAATAACACACCCATGAACGGGCGACAAAGGTACACGAGCCAGCAGAACGCAGCCCAGATGAGAATGCGCTTGACTGGCAGCTGAGAAACAATACCCCAGAGGCCGTCATCCAGCTCATTAGCGTCGAGCTCCGCGTCCTTTGTACCGGTGCTGGAGAGCGCACGACGCTGCCACGCCTGTTCGCCACTGCTGTGCACCAGAGGCTCTCCAGTGCCACCCTCGTCATTACTCGAACTTTGCCCTATATGGCAAGAGACTCTCACCACTGTGTTGCCCGGGACGCCACACGGCTTTTGACTCCAGTTTCGCTCTCGCCGCACCGTAGCGCCCTGTCGTGGTCGCGGTCGCCTCAGGCTCGAGCACGGAACTGTTGCACAGGCCCGATCAACAGACCAGGTCCATTCTACACCATAACCGTCGCATTGTCGTGCCCTAAAACTGCCAGGTAGAACCCACATTATGAGAAAAGCTTTGGAAACAAGGTCTTCAGTCTGCAGTTTGGGTACACGAAACGTTACCTGCAGCGCGGGTACCGACACTACTACCAGATCCACAGGTGTGGCGCCCCGCGCGCTCGCTCAACGATCGTCGCTGGGTATCATGGAAATCGTGTTCGAATTTGCTCGCTTTATATACGGTGTTTCTTGCTCAAGACGACATAGACCATCTCGCGTTGCATACCGATAACATATGTCGACGACTTGTTTCCGTGCGGGGAAGGCAAGGTTCTGGTGCAGTCTCAATGACGCACACTAGTTCTGCATCAGGCAGCGAATGGAGAGGAAAAGCCCCCACGGGGGAATGCAGCAGCGCAGCATCCGGATACCTCATGGGGATGCGCGGCATGCGATGACGAAGCACGCGATCTCAAGGCATGGAATACATGAGGGCAGGGGAAACACAGTGAAGAAAGTGCAAGCATTCCGATTACGTGATCATGGCCTGCAGATGCGTGCGCGTATCGAGAAACTTGAGACTGTGTGCACGTCTTTATCGATCGTCGTGTCCGTGAGCAATTTTGTCCAGATTCATCGATCTTGCGCAGATATGAAGGGATCATGTGCGTACGCGCGAGGCATCGAAAGGCGTTCGCGCCGCTCGCTTCCTCAAGCCGTACTTACATCTTGAGCAGGATTATCGACGGCATGTTAGGGACGGTCACTTTCGGATGCTTCGTGAGCGACAAAGTTGCCTCATGGAGGCGATCGTTTGCGATATGCAAAAAATCAGAGCGTGTATTCTACGCGATACGCGAATCCAGTAGAAAATTATCGGCAGCGTTCGCGCGTCCACGGGCACTGAGTGCGGTGCAATGCTCGTGCCCGAGAATAGAACGCAGTGCGGGCTCTCAAGGCACCGCGAAGCCGCCCTGGCTGAAGTCAGCGACCGCGACGGTGGTACAGCAATCGCCTACGCATGCCTGGGCGCTAGGAAGACCTTTGGATGCACCGAACAACTATCCCCTACGAGAAGACCGGTTCTGCGGCAGTAGAATGCAGAATTGTCTGCTGAAGAGGAGGTATCTCGCCTCCAAGAACCGATATGGACGGCATCTCCTGGGAAAATCCCATTCGAGACACGCACATCGTGGATCATCAAGCATCGCCCGCAATGAGGTTATAGGCCGCCGCTGCGCGTTTCGCATATGCGGGATGCTCGTGCGTGACGCTTGTTCTATGATGTACAGAAATGTTAGGTCTGGAAGGGTTTGTACAAATCGCCCCTGCATCCTGTGATCGATCCTTCGAGCAAATGCATACCTCTGATTCGTAATCCATTCTATCACGCGCATGTTCCCGCTACAGCATCGAAGGGACTCGTGCGCAGGCCAGTATACGACGTTTGAGGACTCGTTGGTCCAGTGATTAAACTCGTATAATATCATTGCAGTATGAATTTGCATCCTGCAGATAAGACTGCCTTCGTGGTCGGCAACGGTGCACTCAGGCACTGGAAGGGCGCTAGTGTGAACGCCACCGCTACTTTCCAATGTGGCAGACTGAAGAGAAGAAGCCTTCGGCCTGCTCGCAGCGGCGGTGCGACACATCTGAGTTCCCAGGAAAGCGGAGCGACCAACACGGTGCGTGAACAGGGCCAGGTAACCTCGGCGTCAGGTAAAACACAGTCGCTGAGTGCTTTCGATCGTCGATCCTGGGAGCTAGCGCACGGCGATATGAACGAGGAGGACTCCTACGTACTGGACTTACCCGACCTTCCTCATGACCTCGTCGGCACCCTGTATCGAAACGGTCCATCCAAGTTCACCATTGGCTCTCGACGAATGCTTCATCCCTGGGAAGGTGATGGAGCCGTTGCAGCGTTCACGCTGCGCGGAGACGGGACAGTATGGTTCCGCAATCGTTTTGTTCGAACAGAGGGCTACTTAAAAGAGCGTCGCGCCGGCTATCAGCTCTACCGCGGCACTTTTGCTACACCGCTGCCGGGTGGAATCTTGACCAACGCGTTCCGCCTTGAGCAAAAGAATCTCGCCAACACAAACGTGATCTACCACGCGAACCAGTTGCTTGCCTTGTACGAAGGCGGCCTGCCCTATGAGCTGCGCCCTGATACGCTCGAAACGAAGGGCGTCTTCAGGCTCGGGGGGACGCTCACCGGCCCCATGCCGATGTTCACCGCACACCCGCACGTCGATCCACTTCGCCGGGGACGCCTCGTGGGGTTCTCCTCTCGGATGCATTTGAATGGGTTACGGCTCCGGTTTTTGGAATTCGCATCAGAGAATTGGAAGCTATGCTCGGAACGAACGGTGGACATTGATGGATTTGGTTTCTTCCACGATTTTATGATCACGCAGCGTTACTATATTTTGCTGCAGGCGCCACTGCGCTTCCATCCGCTTCCTTTCGTGCTCGGACTCAAGTGTCCAGGAGAGTGTATTACCTGGGAAGGGGATCGAATGCCGACGCGTTTGCTGCTGATACCTCGCGACGACCCGGGTGCACCTGTGCGTGAGGTTCTGAGTGAGACCTGCACAGCGTTCCATTTTGTGAACGCCTACGACGACGACGACGACGCTGTTGTTCTTGACGCTTGTCGAATGGATCGGTTGTTCCTGGGAGAGACTCGTCGCCATCGAAACGGATTGTCGCGCACGCAGCGTGTCGTGGAGGCAGTCGATTTTGGGACCCAAGTTCCCAAGTGCAGCCTTTGGCGCTGTCGCATACCGACTCGCAGCGGCAGCGGAACGCAGCGCGCAACCTGGCGTGAGGTGAATACGACGCACGTTGACTTTCCGGTGGTGAACCCGAGCCGCCTTACGCAGCCGTATCGCTATGTGTACATGGGGGCAAGCGCACTTGGCACGGAGCCAGGCCCTCTCAAGAACATCATCAAGGTCGACGCCGACACCGGCCAGACGCTAGCTACGTGGCAACCGCCATCGGTCTACGAATTCGCTGGGGAACCAGTTTTTGCGCCCCGCTTGATCGAACCTGATAAGGAATCAGCGGAAGATGACGGTTACATACTCAGTGTGGTCAGTGACGGGTTGCATCGGAGCACATACTTGGTCATTCTTGATGCCTCGGATCTCAAGCTCGTTTGCAAAGTGCCCCTACGAACGTTTCTTCCCATGGGACTGCACGGTACGTGGACGGCGAAGGTTTTCCAACCCCAGCCCAAACGTCGCACAGTTCAGGATCTGTTCGAGAGCAAGAACTGGAACGAAGTGGATAGTTCACTACCCTTGTTCAGGTTCTGATGCGCTTGGATCGACGCGCCGAATGTCCAGGGCGCGTCACGTACTCCTTGAGTCGAGCGCGCTCATAGCCGACCGAGGTAGCATGGTGCCGACATGCTGCATCAGCGGGCAGCGTTACGGGCGATTGTATGCGCTAGCGACGCTGTATGTATCATATAAAGATCGACTGTGTTACCGAAATAGCCAGCTGAAAGCGGTGACGCCGCCTTCACGGTAGAGGTGATGAAACGGCGGTGCTGTGGCGCGTCCGAACTCAACTGGGCGTCAATGCGCACCCAGCCCGTTGCACATAGTTTTCAAAGATGACGCAGACGCAGCGGGTGCCGCTCAAACGTGTCATCCGTTTTGCCTGTCGGATCGATCATGCTCCGGGAGAACTGCAGGTGCTGTGGCGATACGTGAAGTATTTAGAGAAACACAACGTGAATTGGGTAAAACAAAGATATGCGATGAATGCTATGAACACGGTTGAAGCCATAGTTGCCCTCTATGCACAGGTCAATGTCTAGATCGGGGGTGTTTCATGTCGCCCGCTCGATTTGCGCACATGTTGCGACTTGTCCGAACAACTGGGTGCGGCCCACGCAAGTCCACCTGTTGCCAGCGCTGCGCCTGATGAGCGTCGATTGCGCCACCGACACGCCGGATACAGAACAACGGGATGCGTATGCACTGAGCAACAACACATGCCTGTGGACAGTCGCAAGATAGCAGTCCAGAGCAGACGCCGGTGGCGACAAGGCGTGGCAGCCGCATCGCGCACCTGTTCGGCATGCTATATGACGTCATCGGGTAATATCGACAGGTGACGAGCATCTGCTGCCGCCAGCGCCGCACGATCTGAATCACGTTCCCAAAGTGAGCGCGTTCAGCAGTCGTCGGCCTGTTCGAAATTTGCACCCTATCAGGATGGAATGCCGGTCGCGAGAACACTGACGCGAAGCCTCCCCTGCATCGAAGCATCGAAAGCCGATCCGAAAATAATGTTCGCATCGGGATCGACCTGTTCTCGAATTCGATTCGCTGCAGCATCTATCTCAAAAAGCGTCATGTCCGTACCACCGGTAATGTTCACAAGCACCCCGCGAGCGCCGCGTAAGGAGGTCTCGTCGAGCAGCGGGTTACAGATAGCCGCTTCACTCGCGCGAATGGCGCGTTCTTCGTTGCCGGCCTCCATCTCGACCTCACCGGATCCCATCATGGCTCGTCCCATTTCCCTAACAACACTGCGAACATCAGCGAAATCCAAATTGATCAGGCCTGGTACCGTCATCAGGTCTGTAATCGAACGAACACCAGAGTAGAGCACGTGATCGGCGAGGCGGAATGCATCCAGGAAGCTAGTGCGCGGCGAGGCGACTTTGAAGAGATTCTGGTTCGGGATGACCAGCATCGTATCGACATGTTCTGTGAGCTCGACGATGCCTTGTTCGGCTGTTTTCATTCGGATCATGCCCTCAAAATGGAACGGTTTCGTGACGACGGCAACCGTCAGGCAACCGAGCTCTGCGGCTGCTCGTGCAATGATGGGCGCAGCGCCAGTGCCGGTGCCCCCACCCATGCCGGCAGTGACGAACAGTAAGTGTACGCCTCGGAACTCTCGCTTGAGCGTCTCATACGCTTCCTCTGCTGCGGCTCGTCCAATATCGGGTCGAGCGCCCGCGCCGAGCCCCTCAGTTAGGCTTGCACCTAACTGGATACGGTTAGGACATAAGCTCATTTTCAGCGCTTGTGCGTCTGTATTCGCGACGAGGAACTCGACCCCGGGCAGTGAAGACGCGATCATGTTGTTGACTGCGTTTCCACCGGCGCCGCCAACCCCAACGACCATGATACGTGGCTGCCCCGTCAGAGTGTTTGGTTGTTGTTCACCCAAATCGGGTTTAGGTGCAAACGAACCGGTATTCATCCTGATAACTGACGCTGTCTGTGATGGACTGTGCAGTAAACGCGACCCTAGCGGGCACCACGGCAGCAGGCGCGTCCCTAACACGAAACCCCGTGATGCTTCGCGCTGCCAGACATAGTTGCTGACTGCAGCTGCTGAGCCGCTCTCGCCGAGCGCACGCGAGCCCAGACAGCGTTCTATGACTCGAGCCAGTGCTCGATACCGCAGTGCCCCCGTCATATTTCCGAACGTCGTAGGAGTGTGTGCACTTGCGGAACAATGCAGTGCGGCTTGTCGTGTGCTGGCTGTGCGCGCTAGCCGCTTCGTCGTTCGAGGTCGCCGTGTTCCCGCGCTTTCCGAAAGCGGACGTTCCCGCCGCCGCGGATCCCGCAGGCGGCGGCTCGGGGCGTTGCGCCCAGGCTCATGTCCGCTTGTGCTCCTATTGTTCTAAAAGATAAAGATTCACTGCTGCCGCGTCCACCGCGTAAAGGCGCTCTCCGAATCGAACGGTCCACGGAACAGCTCATACGCTCCCTGCCGTATGACTCATTTTCGGATCATTTTTCAGACGTCCAGTCTCGACAAGCACAGGGCAACAATACGAGGTTACGGGTGCAGACGTAGTATAAAGGTTCTCGGTTGTTTTTGCGAAACGGCATCGTTGAATCTATGACACTTGAATTCGGTACCTCACTGGAATCAACATGATGCGTGACGCGCTCGAAGAACGGTTCGTACCATAAGCGATATCATTCGCAAATGCGTATGCATTGGCATTCGATTCGTTTCCTTGCGGAAGGCAGGCTTCAAGCACGCATGCTTCCTAGATGCGTTGTTTTCGTCTCGGGGCAAGTGGCAGGTGCAGCAATTCCGGCCGGCATTCTGACGAGCGAAAGAAGCTCAGTGCCGACCATTGCCGAGTTCCTCACGAGTTCATGCCAAAATTGCACCAAACTTGTTACACCAAAGAATCGACTTCGTTCGCAAGTCACATCCGCCTCTCTTTGTGGGCATCGGCGAAAGAGCATTCGACAGCAGCGTGTTGCCTCGCACGAGATACGTTCCCATTGGCTCCCGTAGTCGTTGTTTGCATTAGAAACGGCTTTGGGCTGGGACTTGAGTCACCACAGCGATCGTTTTCATTGGAGAGTCCCTCAGAACTTTGCATGAATGGAGCGTAGACGGATCCAAATTGCGGTACTTGTTCGCCAGACTGGGGTCTCTTTCCGCTGCGTATTCCTTATCTGGCGACAACGCGCGCCACAGATGCTCTTGTATTCGGAAAAAGAGCAAACAGCAGAGATTGAATGATCGCATACAGGTTCCAAAGCTCAACGATACACAGAAAGAGCAGGAGGTTACGCGTGAAGTAACCTCGTTGTTCAGCTTGCTACAGAGCAGTGCGTATTTTTGGGATGCGGGCTTTGCGTTCCGGCAAGTGTATGTGTATTCTCGGGTTTCTCTCTACAATCGATGCGTCGTGCAACAGCGTTAAACAGAGCTTCTCATCCGAGACGATGTCCAAGCGATGACCTTCTTCCAGGAGGGCGTTCCATCCGAGAATAGCGAGGTTCTCCGGGAGCGGCACGCAACTACACTGGAAACGCGCCAGGATATCGGTTTGCACTTGCATGATGGTCTCTCTGCCATACCTGGCGCGCTTCGGGCGTGTTCCTCCGATGAGCAACAGGCAAAGCATATTTATTCTTGACTGTGTGGTCTTCCCGTTTCTTACGGCCCCTGCAAGAATCCCCTATCCGAATAGGGAAACAATTTTTGCGTAAGTAGCCCCTGCGAGTCAGATGGCCGCCACTGCGGCGCCACAAGTCTCGAGTACCAGTTCGTGTCGAGGCAGATCCAAGATATCCAAATCCGACATTTGCTTCTCGGGAGCTGTTTTTCAAGGCCCCGAACTACTCGACCGGGTTGAACCGTGGAGAATTCGTTCGAATGTAAAAGATAACGAGTCCCATGTCATCTGCCTTTCTCCAGAACAGAGGAAGATTTGAGCGCCGCTATATCACCCGTGATGAGACAAGCACAGAGGGGTGAATTGAGAAGACGGAGCGTATCGATAAATTACGATCCATCTACGCTTCCCTCGTGCAAAGCATTGACATCTGTCCAATCCGGACGATCACTGCAATGACTCGAGTCCGAATCCGCGGCCATTTACCATGCAATCCGAAGCGGTATGATCGTCTGGTGTACGATCCCAGGTGAGCAGCATCGTGCTTTTGTGGAATGCGGTTGCACCGATGGCCGTGATAAGATAAGGGGTTTTCTTTCGAAAGGAATTGATTATTCGACGTGAGGATTTTGGGAAAAATTTCTGCGTGAACTCGTGAACAATTCATCAATGGTCGACGTCAAGTCTTTTTCTCGTCAATTCAGGAGCGCGAACAGCTGCGCCCACGAGTTGCCTCGAAACAGAAACGTGGAAAACTAGAAGAACGCACGACGTCAACAGGCTAGCTTGACAGAAACGAATTTGACGCTTCTACGTATGCGTTGGAAAATGATATCGGTTACATCAAGAAACCTTGTTCGAGGACGTCTTGAATGGTCTTGATATCGGTGACGCAACGAATTCCACCGGGCAGACGGCGTCGAGTGAGCCATTCCGAAAAGATGAACGGGCAATCGCAAAAGTGTTTATGAATCCCTGGGCCCCTACAACTGCATTTAGAATGTTAACGCTGGACATGTACAAAAACTCGTGAAAAAGTTTCTAGGCAAGCGCAGATCAAGCAGCCCAGTGTCCGACTAGGATCCAGCACGGGTCTAGACAAAGCGGATCCCAGCGGCTTGGCGCGTGCAGCACGAACCTCGTAGAAGCGTTTTCGACCATTGCGTACGCCTTGAAAGCCCTTGGTGCGCTCAAGGCGTCCACTGACAGCTGGTATGGTAAGCACGCGACACGGCAACTATGACTTGCCGGAAGGATCCCGCATCGAAGCCCGTTGGAGGACAAGCCCGCGACGACGGACCCCCCGACGGCGTTCCAGTAGGTCGACGAGTACGCGGACGCCGTCTCACTCCGTAGAGACGGACGTGCCTTTGAAGACGAAGTCTAGTCGCAAGACATCAGCCGCTCGAAGAAAGTCAGCTGGGGAGCGTAGCGACACTACCCTTTCAAGGAGAGACCAGTCAGCGGAGAGTTCGCCAGTAGCTGTGCAGGAGCCACACGGAGGACTCGCAGGTACTCCGTCCGACACGCCCGTGCGACCCGAGCACGAAACCCCGGTGCGAAGGCTAAGTGTGACGGTTGAGGCCGGCTACGAACTTGCTCCTGGTCAGAAGCGTGCAACAGCGAGCTTTTCGAACGAGAATGGCCCACTCACGCGGTCTCAGGTGCGCAGAGCTGCTGCCCTTGCTTGCCGAGCGACGGAGCAGACGCCTCGATCAACGGTTTCCACAAGTGCACAACGCCAGTCTAGCGATCATATAGCGACATATGTCCAGAGTTCATCGAATCAAGGTGCGCTCGGGTCGGAGTCTCCGGGCAGGGGCTCACAGCAGCGAGCGCCACGCGGGCGCTCGAGCGTGCCCAGCGCCACAGCGTCCGTGCACTTGCCGTCCGGAATGGAGTCGTTGCCGCGGGAGCGTCATCATCAGGAGGAGGCATCGCCTCAGCGGAGCGTCTCCTCATCGGACGAACATTCTCACTTGTATGCAGTGCGCGAGGCGCATGACCAGACCACGACCGGGACGGGTGTTGTCCATGGACGCCAGACAGGCAGACGCTCGCATCCCGTACAGAGGCGAACAGGAACAGCTCATGCTATGAATCGGGACAGTGTGCCTGGTAAAAAAGGCACCACAAGAGCTGTACAGCGAGCGACGAAACCGAAACAGCACGACGGTGGCGTACGGAAGCAATCCAGCAGGGCAGTGGCCGTCGAAACCCGGGCCATCGCGCGAGCCCTGAGCTCGATGGAGGCACAGGAGCTTTGCGCAAATTCACGGGAAGACTTGACGCTTGGAGCTATGCTCAGGATTCGAGGTGCGCACGGGTGGCTCGGACGACTCCAGATGTCATTGTCGAGATGGTGGCGTCTCTGGCGCGGGAGCAGCAGATCCCCTGCCGCGTCGACTAGTCTTGAACATGGATCTCCCAATGGCTTGCAGTCCTCGAGAACAGATTCACGAGAACATCGTGGACGCTATTCGAGTGCATCATCAGATGGAGATGCGTCTAATGGGACGGTGCAGCGTACGCGCATGGTCGGCGAAACAGCGACTGTATCCGCTTCGGCAGACTCGGCCCGTGAGTGCGAGGATGCTTCAAAACACACGCCGCACAAGCAAGAGACGCAGCTCGAATATGCGAACGACTCGAAAGCGTTGCCTCTGAAGGATGGAGTCGTCCAGAGGCAAGATAGCCTCCTGATGGACACTGGAGATCCCACTCGCTCCGAAAGTGACCAGTACGCCAGTGAAGCGCAGCATTCCCGGGATTCCGTGCACTCGGGCACTACGCAACAGGTTCCGGATGCGTCATCTCGCGCAACCTCGACCGCACTGGCACGCGATGTTGCGGATTCGCTGGCTCCCGCGATCGCCTGTTCTTCAGGGCCAGTGCCGACAGCGCGTTTGCCAGAGCAGCGGACGGCTGTATCGCAGCCGCACGAGAGTCTAGCCCCGACCCAGCTCTTGACGAACCTGGATAGCACCTCACGACATGAACGCGCCGCAGCCACCACCGCGACCCACACCGAATCCCCTACGACACGGGTTTACGGAGCGCAACCCGCGACCGATTCGCGAGCACCAGAGCGTAGCACCCGGCAGGCATCGATCGTGACCAGCTACGATGTCATTCGGACGTTCAGGCAGCGAACAGAGACGCGATCGATGGGCGTTGCGATTCAGGCATCAAAAGGGGGATCTCCTGCGCAGGAGCAGTCGCTCATCCGAAATTTGGCCGACCTGCCGCCAGCACCAAAGATACGGCCGTCTGCATTGGGGATCGTGCCGCATCGGCGTATTATGGATGCCCCTGCCGCGACACCGACCAGCACCATGTACTCGGTACGTCCAAGCGGTTCCGATTTCCGCCGCCTGTCGCCATGGACACCGACCGAGTCGGATTTCGTCGCTGGTGCGTCGCGACTAGAGGCGCGTTTCACACAGTATAGCACCGAACGCCTGTCGTCGTCGATGCTGGACACCTACAGAGCTCGATCGTCGTCGTTGCACGCTTCACTCGAGAGGCAGCACTACAGTACGCTTTGCGCGCATCCAGAGAGCTACCAGCAGGAGCACCTGGATCCTAGGTTATCGACGAGCCTTCTTGGACGCGAATTAGAGCGGTCAGGAATGAGCGCTATCGACGACAGAAGTGATGGCTGGTCGCGAAATAGAGCAGACGTCCGTCACGTGAAGTTGCCTGCGGTACCGCTCACGACACTTCCGCTGCGAGACGTCCCGCATGGGCGAACGCGAACAAGCAATGCGACATCCGCGAAGCGAACCAGCCCCATTGGCGTGTTCGAGCAGAGCGCTGGCGCGCTACCGTCTGGATCCCTGGGCAGCGGATCAGTGCCATCCCAGGCGCACAGCGTGCAGAACCGCAGTTTAGATGCCGTCTGGACGTTCGATGGATCGCCTGCACTGCGGATGAGTGCGGCGAAACGGCGCCGATCAGTCGCTAACCTTATCGTGACGGGTACGCGTTCCGATAGGCATCAAAATGGGCGCGATGGTCAGCGAGCCCGAGCAGACATCCGCAAAGATGGTGATGGCGCTGGAGCTCCAACGAGCCGCCTATATCAACTCATCGAATCGCTGAAGAGGATTCGCGATCAGCCGGAGCGGGAGCGCGACACTTGCATAGCACCTGGGAAGCGAACACCCGCAGCAGCAACCGCTGCATCCGACGTGACTAGCAATCGCGGTTTCACCATAGACCATAGTACTGAGCTGGACGTCGCATTGGACCGTGCTGCGCAAACAGTGGCGGCTCGGAATAAGCGCCGTACGCTTTCGATGGATGTTTCCGCTGATGACGCGAACATCTCGTCGTCTCTCACTGCCGAACAAGACATGCATTTGCGAACACCACCGCTGAAGGCCGATCAGCATGCATGTGCTGCTGCAGTGGACCTCGCCGCCACTGGTACGCATGACACCACAGCGCCAACTACGCGGGATGCTGGTGCTGTTTCATTGCCACCTACAGGAGATGCTGAGCAGCAGGCCAGGTCAAAATCTGCGACCGTATTTGGTGCTGCGGCTGGTGGTGCCAGGGACATGCAACTCGAAGCCATGCGGCGAATAGTCCCGTCAAAACTCGGCGATGATGAACTCCAAGTGCAACGAACGGTGTCGCTACCAGAGCATGGAGAGCACGCGCAACATGCGTCACCAGAAGCCCAGCTCCATGCCGACGCTGCAGAGACAACGTTGTCGAAGGGTTCCAGTCCCGACGCACCGACATTGCCGACGCTGCCACCGCGCATGCGCCCTCTCGAGATCGCGTTGCCGCGTATTCCGGAACCTTGGCGACCGCCATCACCGTCCACAGCCGGCTCTACTCAAAGAACCGGGTACGTGCCTGTTGATACGACTGTGCAGCCTTCGACGGTGCCGGTGTCGAGCGAATCAGCGTCGCGACAGGAAGCTACAGACTCCTCCGTACACATAGCACCACCGAATGCGGCAGCGCCTGCTCCAACAGCATCAGGGTCATTGGCCGTTGCGCCGTCGTCGTCGGAAATCGCAAAGACATCGCTCGCGGGATTTGTGCAGACAGAACTGCCGCACGAACACGATGAGATCGCGCAGTGCTCCGGCGCACCAGCAGACCCGAAGCCGAATACGCTGGCGTCAGCGTCGCCCGATGACGTACCACGGATGCACGCTCCGCCTGGCAGTACTGGGCACGAGCAGCAGGAATCAGCCTCTGAGATGGCGATGCCGCAGCAGGCGGCGTACGAAACCAGATCCGCGGCTGAGACATCGGCAGCGCCCGTCAGCGACGGAACCGCATCCCGGAAGCCGAATTCCACAGAAACGCAGTCCATACAAACCGTTGACACAGCTGGTGCCGCGCTTGGGGAATCACCCCAGAAGACGCCCCTGCAATCGCAGGACACAAGTGGGGCATCGCAACAGGTGCCCGCAACCGCGGCCCCTGCACCGAAGGCATCTATTTCACAGGGAGCATTCGCGATACCGGCTCCTGCGCGCACGTTTCACTTTGGTCCACCAGCGGCTGGCGCAACTGATACCACGGTCGCCGCTTCTGCTAGCAACGCGCCGCCGAAACCACCCGCTTGGTTGTTCTCTGCACCGACAGCAAGTACCAATTCGGAACCTTTCTGGTTTGGATCGGCATCTCAAGGCACGAACGGTACATCAATGTGGACGACCTCATCGCTCAGTGCACCGATGCAGACGCCGACTGTCTCGGCACCAGCGGTGTCGTCGTTGCAATCACCGTGGCCCGCATCGGGCGCTGCCGCACCGTTGCCAGCGTCCTTACCGTGGCCGTCGCTGGCTCCGAGTGACCCGGCGGCGAATGGCGTGCCTCCGCCAGCGACACCGTTGCTGGGAGCGCCTGGATTCGCACCAACGCAAGCCCTTGGCGATGCGCACGCTCCTGGTACCATGGCGCCGCGGCGCATGCTTAAGGCACGTCGCACCCGCCTCCCGTAGAGATGATCACCTTGCGCGGCTAATCGCAGCAGTTCGTTGCGTTCCGGTTAGGTACATGGGCGCTGCTCATTGGCAAACAGCATGCATGGTGCGACTACGAGTCCTGGTGAGCGCGCGACCGCAGCGCGCGGTTTCGCATCCACCTCGCGCACTGAGCTGCACACCCCATGCTGTGATGATGCGCCCAGACGCTGGACGCAGCGCTCTGCGAAACGCCGCCCACCCGTGTCGATTGGATGCTGATCCATGTAGACACCCCGGACGGTCAGTGAGCGCACACTCGCGCCTAAAGGTGCGAGAACGCCAATCGTATTCGAGCACATGTGCGTGAACACGCACAATGATAGCAATGCATCTGTTGATATGCGTGCTACGTGTATCCGTGACACACACGTGTCCATGGGATGCGTGTTTCCCGCGAAACGGCCTGACGGCGCACGCGCATGCATGCTGCATCCTGCTCGATAGCGACGTTAGTGGCTACGTGCACATGCATCGCATCGTCTCTGTGTGGCCGTACCGGGTAAGCGCGCGTGCATACGTTGTTCGGGTGCGTGCGGGCGGCAGTGCCGAGCTCACCTGGTGCGCTAAGGAGTGCCAGCGCGACCCGGACGCGCTACACACACTCTGCCTCGGCCGTGTATGCACAGGTGTCAGCGGCTGGAGGCAGCTCAAACGCCAGGCACGCCGCAGGATGCACACGAAGCGGAGGCACGCGGCGGTGAATGCGCCGGCACACGCCTGCACCGGAGCGCGCACGCGTCCCGGACCCGACAAGTCGAATGCGTGCTGATTGAGGTGGCGATTCAGTAACCAGTCATAACTACCAATAAATGTACCTTTATAGTAGAAACGGACAACCGGATGATTGGCTGCGCGAGGCGCACCGCCCGTGCGCGGACGTGTGCTATCGTTGGCGTGCGGCGGCTGGCGAACATAGCCACGCTGCATACTACCCTGCCGAGCGTATGTTGTTCACGATACGGAAGCGGGGCATGATCAACACCAAAACGCACCAGATTCTAGCGTCATTATGTAATGCGAGTGTGGAGCTTTTTTAAAACCAGGAGCGTTTCGTGCGAACTCCAGCTAAGCACCCTATCGCGGTCGTGCTTGCGTCGTTGTCATGCTGTTCGAGAGCGAAAAGGTCGCCTCGCCGGGAAGCGGCCATAATGGCAGCTGGGCGTTCGACGCGGACGTTGCCCCCGGCCCGTGGTTGCATACCTTGATAGGCCAGCAGCCGCTACGACGCCGTAGCTCCACGTCGTCAACCCGCTGGTGCGCGCACACGCCAATCTGGTCGTTAGAGCGCGCTCTTGTGATGCCGTCGTCACCACCGGACCGACGAAAGCGGCCGGCCGACTCGGGCGCGAGTCCAAGTGCACATACGCGAACGAGCTCACACGCACCCGCGACACCAGCGCAGAAAACACCGCTCGGGCTCGGTAGACGGCTCTTGATGGAGGCGAGCGCTGGCGCTATCGCCGAGGCCCTAGTTGAGTTTCTCCTGTACCCACTCGACACGCTCAAACAGACGCAGCAGCTGCCAACGGCACACCGCCAGCTGATCCACTCTCGCCACGCAACAGCTGCAGCTGCTTCGACACTGGCGTGGCGATCTGCCTCGGGCCTGCACTGGCTGGGTCCAGTACGCGCATTCCAGCATGCCGTACGTCGTATGGCGGATGGTCGCGGTTTTCGCCAGCTCTACGCCGGTGTCCTGTCCGGCGTGATCGGTTCACTTCCAACTGCAGCGTTATTCGCGATCACGTACGAGTCGGTGCGTCGAACGCTACGTCGAACGCGCCCCGGAGCGTCTCATTATCATGACCAGGGTCTGCGTGCGAACTCGGACGCGGGCCCGAGGCTCTTCTGGGAGTCCACCACCGCAGCCGCTATGGCAAATATCGTTAGCAGCCTCGTCGATACGCCTGCGGAGTTGATCAAACAGCGCGTGCAGTCATGCCTGCAGCCGAATATTGTCGCAGCAGCGCGACACCTTTGGGTTCATGAAGGCGGCCTTATGGCGCTCTGGACTGGGTACGGGTCGAATCTCTTGCGAAACTTGCCGTTCGACGCCCTTGAGTTTGGGACGTTCGAGCAATTCAAACAGATCACGCAGCGAGTGCAAGGTCGCGAAAGACTCGCCGAATGGGAACTGCTTCTGCTGGGTATGAGCGCCGGCGGTCTCATTGGGGTCATCACCACCCCGCTGGACGTGGTGCGTACGCGCATGCTGGTCTCTGGCACCCAGCCGGGCCGCCCCGCAACCTCAGTCTTGCAGGCGATCAGAGCGCTGCTCGGAGAGGGTGGTGTCCCTGCACTCTTCCGGGGCGTCATGCCGCGCGCAACCTGGGAAGCGGTATCGTCCGGCATATTCTTTATGTTCTTTGACTCGTTGAAGACGTGCTTTGGAGTACAGTTAGAGCCAGCGAACGATTCTGATTGAGCTAACGAAGTACGCGCTTGGGCCCGTGCGTCAACGCTGTCTGTCCGGAGGGCGCCCGGGCACGCTGCTTGCGTCCGTGGCGTCGACGTCGCGCATCGCCATCATTCTCGTTATCGTCATCACCATCATTATCATCCTCGTCGTCATCGTCGTCGTCGTGCCATCGCTTGCGCTTCTGTCGCTCTTCCTCCTTGGTGCGGCGTTCGAGTTCGTCCCAGTCGAGGCCTTCGTCAGAGGAACTGAGCTCGGCTTCACCTGCATCGTCATCACCGAGTTCCTCGGCCAAGTCAATTGCTTCCTCGTCAGCCTCGAAAGATTCATCATCATCGTCTTCGTCATAGTCGCTTTCGGAAGATTCCGCTTCAAAGTCTTCGTCGCTAGGAACGTATTCTTCATCCTGATCGGAGAGATCCGCAGCGGCCCCGCCAGCGCTAGCCTTGGTCGCAGAGGCACGCGTTTTTGCGCCGGCACCAGCGTCGTCTCCTTCCTCTTCACCCTCATCTTCAGAGGAAGAACTCGACGCTTCGGCGTCCAGGAAACGCCAACCGCCCTCTTCGTAGAAACCCTCGAGGTCTTCTCGAATGGTGCGCAGCACCGTGTTCCAATTCAGATTCGATGGACCCTGATAGAAGGGGATATTGACGGAATCAAGCCACTTTTTCACCGCGTCCAGCTCTGTGCTCGGAACTGACGAGATGCGGATCCATTGAGTCTCACCACGACTCGGTTCCTGTGCGAAATTCTTCATCACCAACACAAGGTCAAAGTTTTTGAGCGAGTAGGTCACGCGTTCAAAGTGAGCTACTTCGATATCCTCCAGCGAAATGATCACCGGTGGAAACTCGATAAGATCAACGAGACAATCGCGCGTCGGCATCAAAAAGCGCTGCATCTTATCAGGAGCACCCTCAAAGCCCAATTCCCGATACGGCATATCGAACTCGAGCTCTTCATTTGCTTTGGCCTCTACCTCTTTGGTAAACTTGAAGAACAGTTTGTTCAGACGATGCCGATTCTCCCGTTCACGCTGCTCCTCTTCGATTTCATCGATATCGAAGGGATTCCGTCGCGTATCCGCGAGGCGGACGGTCGCATCCATCACCTCGGTGTAAAACTGGATATCAATTGTTTTGCGCTTTCCCACCATGATCGGCGTATGCAGACGGAAATGAACCAGCACGATGACCTCGTTACGCGCCTCTTGGAAGAAGGCGTGCTTCACGTTGCGATAGAGAATGTCCACAGCGCGCTGTTGCCGCGAGCGAAAACGCAGACCATTGACATGCGCTTCGAGGACACCCTGGTTTGCACGTTGACCCCCAGCGCCCAACGACGGGCGAATCGACACGTCAACAAGATGCGGGATGCGTCTCGGGTCGGTCTCAAGAATCAGAGGAGCCTGTTTCACGAGCGTCTCCTTCTCTTGGGCTTCCGTTTCCCGGCTGGTAAAGCGTTTGCGAAGCTCCTTGATCTTGCGGAAGACCTCGCTCAGGTTGGCGGCACTTGCGGAGCGGAAGGAGAGTTCTTTCAGCACGAATCCGGGGTTATCGGGAAAGAGGGATAGTCGTGCCGCGGCGCCGCTGACACCTGCGGGGGCCGTCAGGCCGCCGGCGCCCGAGGCACTTGCCGTCGACGCGCTAGTGCCAGGCACAAGGAAGTTGATGCGCAGGTACGTAAAGCCCGACTCATCGGACTTGGAGGCATTCTTGATCGTCGCGATGTGAAAAGGAACGGGAATTCCCGTGATTGGTGCCAGGACGACTTCGCGTTCCATATCCACGAAGAGTTGGCGCGGTCGTAGCCCAGCGGGAAAGTCTTCAACTCGCTCGTAGGCGCGATAAGCATTCAGCGCACGAAATCCTTTGCCCTCGGCGCTGTATTGGTCCCCTGCACTGGATGCACTCTTTCCCAGAATTCGGGTACGCGATTCACGGAGCTTTTGCTCGGCGAGCTTCTGCTGGTGGAGTCGAATGCGCTCCGCTTCCGCAGCTGCATCATCATCATCAGGAGCACTAGATTGTTGTGCACGACGGCGGGTAACGATCGACGGAGCACTGGGTTCCCCGGCGACCTGCTCAGAAGCCAACGCTTCAGAATTCTTCCCCGCATTGCCTACGGTGCCGTCATCCGCTTCCTCGTCGGCGTCCATATCGAGGAAATAGGTTACTTTGGCAGGGCTCTTGGAGGCAGCTTGGGTCAAAACTTCCGCCCCTTCTGGATCCGCACCACCAACGAGTACGGTATCTGCTACCATGAGCGCGAGTGTACTGTTCTCCCCAAGCCGCTCCAGGCCGACCTGAATCTGGAACGTCATTCCGGAACGCAGAATTTTGTGGTTCTGTTCGTTCAAGAGCCAGGTTGAGTCTCGGAACTCGAGACCAATGCCAAATCCGACGTGTTTCCCGGCAAGGTGCGCGGCGGCTAGCTCCTCTCCGAGCTCTTGAATGGCTGCGTTGTAGGCAACCCATGCCTCCTGCTCCGGGCGCAACGCGCGTCGCACCGCATCCAACGCTTGCAGCGCCTTCGCGTACATGCTGCGGACGGGTTTCTCCACATCTATGAGAAAAGTGCGCACCACATTTGCGCAGTACTGATGATAGCGTGCACCGATCGAGGCGAGCACCAGGCCCGTGCTCAAATTTTGTTCATTGCTGATTGCACTAGGACGCAGGTCGAAGGGACCATCTCGTCCACTCTGTATGATCGGTGGGTATGCGGCTTCACATTCACTGGCAACAAGCTGCACACCAACGGTTGCTGGTGCGAGCAGTCGCGCCTCGACTTCCTCGCTTAGGCGATCATGCGAAACTGGTGTGTCCTCGTCCAAAATGCTTTCCATCCGTTCCACAAAGTATGCCTGGCAAACTTTCGCGCACAGATATGAGGCTTTCCGGATATTTTGAATTTCATCGGGGAGTTTCGCAATGAGCAGGTTTCCAATCCATTCCGCTGCATTCACCGGAGGTGGAGTGGCAACGTCCGACCCTGCCGCGTCTCCGAAAACGTAGGCGGTGCATTTCGCCGCAAAGTCACCCTGATGTACGTTCCGCTCCTTCACCAGGGCACCCAAATTCAATGAGGAACGCGCAGGAACCCCCGCCACGGCAAGCGTCTTCTCCAGGTCACGCTTGGTTGCTATCCAAGCGGCTACCAGGAACCAGTCTGAGCCCAAGTTGCCCCGTAGAAGGGTTGCTTTCGGGGTTGAAGACGCTCCGCTACGATCGTCGTTCACTTCGACACCATTTTGATGGCGGTCTGCCTCATGGTGACCCGCGGATAGACCCAGCGCTGGGGCAGCTGTCTCTAGCGCGGCCCAGATCTCGGCATCTGCCGTCCCGATCCACAGTACTGACGCGGCGTCGGTGTGCTGCAGCACCAGAGCAGTCTGCTGCGCTTCCACACCAAGTATGTACATAACCAAAGCATAAGACTTGCGGTAACCGGCAGGCTCTCCAGCTGCGAGCGCTCCCGTATAAACGAAGAGCGCATCGAACGTCCTGCTTGCATCGAGCCATGCGTCGCCAACTCGCGCCAAACGTGCCTCCAGATCACCTTTGAAAAGGATGTTCGCGGTTGGGCTCCTCAGCGCTGCTTCGGACGCAGCTGCCTGCCCAACTGCTGCCATCTCTGTTGCTTTGGCGGAGCACCGGCCCCAGTGTGGAACAAGCGCACAGGCCACAGAGTGTTGCGCGCGCTTTTTCAGTCCGCGGGTAGCGTACGTGGATGCTGTCCATGTTTGTCTAATACCAAATTGTACAGCATTGAATCAACCTCGTGCTCCGAACGTGTACTCCCGCGCGCAACCTCGAAACGCTCTGGAGCACTTGCTGTGTGCATGGGCGGGTATCGTAAACTCGTCGGAGATGAAACGACAGTTGTAGACAGCAGAAGCATCTAGGTAAGCAAAGTCGAAGAGCGAAGGCTGATCGTGCCCAAAAACAGGCGACAAGAAGATCGGTTGCTGGAGGTCGGCAGTGGTATGACGGGAGCGCTGTGGCGAGGTGTGCTTCTGCTTGTCTCGAACCTGGAACGTTCCCTTGAATTCTACACCCAAGGCCTGGGTCTTCGGGTTGCGCAGCGTACAGAGCAGTGGGCTGCGCTTGACGCACCGAACGGGTTGCTAGAGTTGCACGAGACGGATACGCTCGCGTGTAGTCTCACAGGGTACTCGCCGCTTCTGCGGTTTCAGGTCCACGATTTGGATCAAACAGTTCGTGAGTGCCTTGCACAAGGTGCCGTTATGGATGGTCCTGTACGACGGACAGTTTACGGTGCAACCGCGGTGACGTTGCGGGCCCCTGACGGTCATATGCTAGCGCTCTACAATCTGGAAACTGGACCTGCACAAAAGAGTGTCCCGGCAGATACGGTGAAAGAGCTCATGGCTGCGGCTGCTGCGAAACGACGTGCTCCGGAATGAAGGGCATGCCAAGAGGAGTGTCTGGCGTTTGGTGCTGCGTCCGAGACCTCATGCGAGCGTCTTGAAAAAGAGTCTAGGTCTATCGTTTAGAGTAACGTGTACCTGCTGGATACAATGATGTATGCACCGTTTCTACCACAGGATTAAGTGCGAATTCTTTCGCAGTGTGAGATTCGTGTCCTGAACGAGTTTTGTCACTGTTGTGCCAACTGGCAAACTCGAAGCAACGTTCTCGCTTTGGAGCGCAAGGGAAAGCTAGACCACCTGCTCGGTGCTCACTTTATTCGGTTCAGGTGGCTGCGTACAGCCTATAATGCCATCTTTCGTAGCAATTTTTGCTGCTTTTTAGACATGCGCTTGATCTTGTTCGAATCACGCACAATCTGCACTTTCGTGCCGGTGCGGAGGGCGTTGGCTTCACGTTCGGCGCGCATTTGGGCTCTTCGCTCTGCTTCAGCTGCCCGCTGTGCCCGCGCCTTCTCCTTCAGGCTGCGCTCTAACTTTTTTACTGCTTGCAAACGTTCTCGATCCGCCTCTTTGTCTGCCCAGGTTCGCTGACGTTGAGCCTTCGCTTTCCAGACGCAGGCTTTTGCGCGATGCGTCCTTGGGGTTCGCCAAGCGCGACGCAGCGTATTCACTATCAGCTGTTTGGCGCTTGGTAACGTGATTTCTGTCGCATGTCCAGAAGTCGCTGATGTAGCGTCCATACTTCCCGTAAAAAACGATCAAGAGGCGTGGCTCCCGTCGCTTGGCGCAAACTTTGGAAACGTTTGTACCTTCCGCTTGCTGGACGCATGCGCGTGGAGCGCGGGCGAATGACCCAGCGTGCGCCAGTGGACAGCGGCCGCTTTTTTATTCAGATGCGGCGCGAGAGATCCACGAATCTGGAGCAAATAGTTCATTTATGTATTTTATGTGTCACAACGAACGCTGCGGTATCGTACCACTTTCGCTTTTCTGCGGCGCAAGGGCGATACATCGAAGAGGTTTCCGTCCGGTGATCTTGGCAGATATGCAAAACCTTTGTCCTTGGATTGGCATAAGAGCATTTGATCGAACAAGGCTCCACGCAGTGTGCAAGTACTGCCGCGAATCACAGCAAAAACAAAAACTCCGACGCAGACGCCTTAACACCGGTCGAGCGTAGGATCCGTGATATGCACTTTTTCAGTTGACGAAACCGTTACTGAGACCGGGGATGCCCGAATGCGCGCTTGATACCCGCGCTCGGAGCGGCATCCATCGTTCCACGCTCTACTACCAAATTCCACTAGCTACACTTTCCCTCGGAGCTACCGATAGTTTTCCGGGTAGTCATGCGCGCTGCGTGTGTGCCACACGTGTCCGCGATAGCGCCCCTAGCACCGGTCCAGTCGTGGCATGGAGCCAGGACGGCGTCCCAATACCACAGGGGGCGTCAGCTCGAGTCGTGCCGCACCTGGTAGAAAGTCGGGTCTCGAAGTCGATACGTGTTGAATCACTCAGCGGATAGAGGCTTGCCTTCGGTGCAACACATGCTGGAGAAACTTGGTTGTTGGGATGAGTCCCGGGAGCCACCTCTCCTTCGCGATCTTGTATGAAATGCGTTGCGGGTTCGCGACGTGGACGTTTGCTTAGCATCTACCAGGGCGTAGGTGCACAAAGCACTGGGCCCGTGTGCGCATCCGGTTCGCAGCCCATTCTGCCTAGCAGGTTATGTGATGTAACTCTATGCGTCAATAATTTTGCAGCAATAGATGCAAGGGCGTCCTCCGCCCCCAGCAGACTCGACTGGAACACTGAACTGCTCGCTGTGTTCCAGCGTTCAGGTTTTTGATTCGGAACCTTTCCTTGGTGCAATGTCTTGACATTCGAGCTGCGGCAGTATGGATTTTCCGAATGCCTTCATAGTTTTAGGATTCTCGATCGACGACTCGGAGTGGCTCCCGCGACGCTTTGCTGCCGGAATTCGTTGCGTCACCGGTATCAGGATGATTCGCGACGCCACGCAACAAAGATTCGTAAAATAACCTGCACGATTATCTGAGGCATATGTGCAAGCGTTCACTCTTCTTCTTTCCTTGCGTATAGCATGGTCGAAACACGCATTCTGCAAGTTTTCGGCGAGCTTGTTGATGGACAACTCGCCGGCGTCGCTATTACCGCAGCCGGATAGACGAGGAAGAAAACACGACGTCATTTTTTTGCGGCCTTAGAACATGCTCGTGTTGATTTTTCACCAAGCTTGGCACGACAAGGAACCGATTTCGTTCGAAGCACAAATTCTACTCTTTTTGTGCTCGTTGCCAAAATCGCCTTCAACAGCAGCATGCTCCGTACCACGAGATAAGCACTCAGAGGCTCCCGTCTCTTCTATTTTCATAAAAAGACGGCTGGTACTCAGACCCCGATCGTGGCATCGATCACTTTCAGTGAACACTACGTCAACGCTTTGCAAGCAGGCAGCGTTGGCAGATAGGAATCTCCTGACTTGGTCTCCTGTCGAGATTCCACTTCCGGTAAGTGCATCATCTTGGGCAGGATCGCGTTTCATAAATCCTCCATCGATTGGGACAGCACGCGCTTGCACCTTCACCAGAAACCGTACTCACCGAAGGCCTTGCCAGAAGAAGGCCATGGTCTTCGGGTACGGCACCGATCGTGGAAACGCAGGCGGGCATGGAGGTGCGCTTTTCATACTCGTCAAGGGCATGTACCGAGCAATGAAGCAATCGTCCAAGCGCGACATGGTGATCCTCCGAACTCGAGGACGTGTGGTCGACATACCGGATCACCTGATAATCGTCAAGTGTCACCGATGCGAAAAACGCTTCGAGTCTGCGAATAAAAGAAGATGAGCGTTGCGAGCGAGGCATAGATCGCGACCTCATTTTGTGCATGACTGCCTCGACAGCAGTAGGAATCAGCGACCTTGGACTCGGATACTGCAATCAGCATCCTTTGACTGCTGATAAGGGGTCTAAGAGCACGGGTTCGACCGCCGTTTTTTTTCTGTTCGGAAATGAGAGAGAGAGAGCGAGAGAGGAAAACGAAGCTGTTGCAGAAAAAGCCAAAAAAGCTACTGTTCATGACAATGGAACGGGACACAAGCTTGTGTGTGCACGCTCGAGTGAGCATATCGGAGCCTGTTTTACTTTCCACTGACACGGGCGTATCGACAGACGCAGCGTAAATACCCTACTGGCCACTGGGGAAGAGGGTATCCATTCCACATTGCGTATGCGTATTCTGGCAAGTGCCTGCGAACCGTATCACCCCCCAAACGGTAATGACACCTTGCGCTTTCGTTGCAGCACCTTTTGCTGTAACGCTATTGCCTGAGCAAGTTCCGGTATGCTAAGCAACTTGTGAAATATTCAGACGGAACATGTTCGTTCAGGTGCCGCTGAAAAACGCACGACGTAGTCGGGTCTGGTATGCTGTCTCAGCTCGTATCGTTCTCGGACGGTACCGTTGTACGGCTTGCCGACGTGCTCGGGTACCGGTGGTGGTGGTGGTGGTGGTGGCGGCAGCGCTGCCGCCACCACCACCACCACCACCATCACTACCACCCGTACGAGCAGCACGTTTCACTGCTTGTGCGCTTCTGGTTGTCGGGAGCGCGCTCGCAGTTTGGCCCCAGCTGGCGCTGCGGTGGTGCTTCCCGCCGCCGCACTTCTCAGTGGTCTCCGTGCGCTTGATAGGCCTCGTTGCCCAGGGTTTTGGGATCTATTACTGGTTTGCCGCTGTTTCGCCCGGCGCGTTCCTCTGGTCGACCGTCTTTTTCCGGCTTTATCTGGCTGGTGTGCTCTGCGCCTGGACTGTGCAACGAATTGCGACATCGAGTTCGCCGGCTGAGTCTCTCTCACTGAGTTTATGTCTGGGGAGTATCGCACTCGTGAATGGCATCGGGGCTATGTTGATGTTACGAGGACTGCGTAAAAGCACTGAATACTGCCCTGGTGCATCAGCGTCGAAGCGTGAATGCATTCCAAAACACAACTCGCATCCATAGGCAGCACAGCAGCCTGGGATATTTATCACCGTACTCCGTGCGATTAAGCTTCAGTGACGCCGTTTTAGGTATAGACACAATCATGCGCTCGATATGGCGAGCTTGAAGCCAGAGCGTCTGGTTTGTGAGCATCGTACGCGACCTATCGCATCGATGACGACATGTGAACTTTCTTGGAAAAGAACGTTCCAACGCTTATCGTATCAGTGCACAGCGTTCGGCGCGGATGAATTTTACTCGACATGTCACATCGACGACGACATGCGGACCTTTTCGGAAAATTGCGAACCAGTCTTCTTCTTCGTCGCAACGTGGGGCTCCGCATTCGTTCAGGCGTGCAGGTGCGGCCACAGGAATGTAACTTTTGGGTTATGACCGATTGCTCGGACTTGAGGTTTTCAAGGTCACCAGACCTTCGATCGCTGATGACCGTGTCTAGCGCATACCGTAACCTACTCGAGAAATTTGCGATAGAGAGAACGTTTGTGATCTAGAGAAGCAATCGCTCCGACCACGTCAACTTGGCAGATGCACGGGTGCATTGAATTCGTGGCACAAAACTATAATCTCGAGCTGATAAGGGGATCTTCGAGATCCCATGAGCTTGCACAGCTGCTCAGGCGGTCTCTAGTAGCGAGATACCCAACCGCCTGCGACCTGTATCGCCATGTATTATTAGGTTCCTGCCCTTGCGACCGACAACAACAATGCAACATTCGCCGTGTAGTCCGGGGCGACATGCCTTCGATTCGTTCCGGAAAAACATCAGCGAGGTAAAGCGCTCCTTACTCGCCCAGGGACGCCTATACGCCGCCCTCTCTGTGAAAGTGGATCCATTCTCCTAGCGCACAGGACGCTTCTGTGGACAGTCATTCCGAGGTCAACTGCCGAATCCAAGTGCCCATACGAATGCCTCTACATGGACATCACTTTGACGCTGCGCTGACTGCCCGAGTCTCTGATGCGCACCGACTGGCGTTCGCCTCGCCGTCAGAGCTCGTTAGGCAGCATAGCGCACCCTATACCGTCTTGAAGGATTCGAGCGTAACTTGTTTCTCACAACGGCCTCCAATGACGAGTTCAAGATCGCGCAGCGTTTCCGAAAGATCACGAAAGGTCATCATAGGCTCAAGACGACTCGGCTCACTATATGAACTAAGATGCGCAGGAAGCGGTTCCTCGGGCAGAGGCTCCTGTCCCTGTTGACGCCGATGTTCGTTTTCAGCCCGGCGCCTCCGTAGCCATTCATGCTGTTGATTCTGTATTCGGATATAGTTCCGAAGAAAGTGATGGTATCGGGACTGCTCTCTAGTGACCTCATCGAGATCTTGGATCAAACCGCCAGCGGTTTCCTCCACGAGCACCCCATCGCGACGCAGTGAGAGCCTCTGAACATCAGAGTCACAGGCAGCAGCGTGTTCTGTAAACTTTGCGTTCTCACGTGCTTGTGGATGCTGAAGAGCGCTCCATGCCAGATACTGTTCCGAGAGCGCTGACGCGTGTACTGTGAAAGGAACGTCCTCGATCATTGTCTGGGAGCAGAGCCCCAGATCGCGCAGCGCTTCCGAGACAAACGTTGAGCCGGCTGCGACGCGACCGCCACCTCTACCGTAAGCTTGAAGCGCTGCTGACCCCTTGTTTGAGCTTCCCGAGCCTCCGACTCGATAATCCATGAGTCTGCTGTACTCTCGCATGAACGCATCGGAAAGGCGGACCACGCGAATCCCGAGCGTCCCGCTACTGTGTCTCCGTAGTGGATCAAATACAACACAGACCGCATTTTTCAACCAGAACTGGTGTTGAAACTGCGTCTCCGTCCATTCTGCGTTCACAAAAGACGATAGCTGCCTCGTATCGCCAACGCAAAACCAACCCACAATCAGATTCTCGCGGGACGCTTCTCTTAGAAGACGACAACGCTCCCACAGATAAGTGCCCCTCTGCTGCATCTGGTTGGCTATCACCGCAGCGGGCAACGACGTCGGTGCACTCCCCGAAGTCGAGCGACCACCGGCAATGACGCTCAGACGGGGAGCGGGAAAGGCTGCTGTGACGTGCATCACGTCACCCCAGACGAGAGCGTCAGCTGTTTTGGCGTCGTCGCTCGTGGGGTCACTGCGTCGCTCCACTTCTAGGTAGCCGACGAGCTGGCCCGTGCAATAGGCTTCAGACGCAGCGCCTTCCATTGATCGGACACCAGTGCGTTTGGAAGCGCTTCCTTTACCTGCCCGTTGCCATTCTTTCACCAGTTGCAGTAGTGCAACACCGGATATGACAACAGAACGCACTTTGGGAAGTTTCTCGAGTAGCGTCTCGCGACTGCGTGTCGGCAGGAGGCGTGTTCCTACTGCTGTTAGGGTGTCAGGTCGACCAACGTTTCTGCGCAACAGCAACTCCGAGTCGCTCATTACTCGGTCGTCTTCAGCGCTCCCGCGTCCGGGATCCGCATCGCGGGTGCCATGCGACGCAAGCCGCCGCCCACTATTCGCAGCACTTGTACCTGCTGTCGTGGCAGCCAAGTACGCCCCTACTGGTTGCCTTACTGACGAAATTTTTAGACCATCTGACTCAGATGAAGGCTGGTTCTGTTCGCTGCTCATAAGGATCTCTCTCCCCAGCGTCCTAGCGGGATGTATACGGTGCACGTCCGACAAGTCAAGCAACAGTAACAGAGAGCGCAGAAAAGTAGGCTGAAGCGGCGGCGACGGTGCAGACGCGCGGCAATGTGGCCACTGAAAACTGCAAGACGCCCAGCCGGAAGGTACCCTGTACGTGAGTGCTTTCACACGTGCTCGCATGAGTACGTGTTTGGATACGGACGTGCTTTTATAAGTACGAGTATAAACGCGTTGAAGCTTTTACTCTAACGTGTCCGCAGTCGGGGCACAGGTTAACGTTAAAGGTCGCACAACAGAGAAGCGTCGGGCAGGGCGCTTTAAAAGCAAAGCTACGACGAAACGTGTGTCTATGGCGCAAGCTATCCGTAGGTTTATTCCATGGTACCTACTTGGCGTGAACGGTATATCTGCCGGGTGCATTATTGAGGATAAAAGAAGAGCTCTCCAACACCAGTGGCGTATTCCGGAGCGCGACCTTATAGCACTGGGCGCTGCTGGGGGATTTCCCGCAGGCTACCTCGCGATGCGATACGCACATCACAAAACTCAGAAGAAAAGCTTTAGGGAGAAATATGATAAGGCAGCTTTGTTTTCAGCAACAGGTTGGTCGTTGATATTCCTGGGTTTACGAAGACGGCGTCTGGGGTTGAAGCAAGCGCCCAAGGCTTCCTCCTCGCCGCTGACGTCGTCGAGACGACCCATGACGCCTGGACGCTGAGCTTCCAGGGTTGCACCAACTTTGCTGGTGCGGACAGAGAATGCACACACATCCAAAACACTGTAGAACCATTGTTCGCCGGGTCAGATACACTTTAGCAGAGGGAGCGCGCTGCTCTGCGGTGCTTCGAGGAACCGCTCATGAACGCAAACCAACCCTAAGCGATGCTTTCGTTATCCGCGCACGACGGAGCGTAGAAACCACCCGCAAACGCTGCTCAGCTCCACGACATGGCTTGTTGCCCGTTTGCAGCGTAGAGTGAACACCATCCGAAAATGCACTTCTCGTAAAAGTCATTCCGCTATCCGTTTGCAACGCGGCGTGCTTCGCAAAATGTACACCACGACAACATTTGAATGCGCAACTCAAGTAGTGCCGCTAGCCGCATCGGGCGATAGCTTGTTGCTGTCGAGGTACGCCTCGATGAGCACATCCTGCCCAGATCCGATGACCTCCATCCGACCAAGTCGTAGCGCGAGCGCTTCCTCCATGTTGCGAACACCCAAATCAGCGGCAATCGGCGTCGGGCTCGACCTGCCCCCGACGAGCTTTGGGGCTACGAATACAAGTATTTTGTGGACAGCTGATTCGCGCACCGCTGACGTCGCAAGGGTACCACCACACTCCCAGAGTACCGTGGTGCAGCCGTAGTCGTAGAGCCACTGCATTAGCGCCCGCGTCGGCGGCAAGGGAAGTAATGCATCCAGATACGCAATCTGGACACCTCTAGAGCGTAACGCAAGAATCGCCTCTCTTTCAGCAGCATCGAGCTCCTTCGAGGAAGAAACTTCACCTGCAGACGACACTGCAAGCACCGTCGGGGCCACTGATGTATCCCAGAGCTTTGCGTCAGGTCGATCTCGCCACAATCGTGCAGCGCTGGTGCACATGACGACACGCAAGGGCTGGCCATATCCCAGTTCAGGTACATCGATGGATTCCTCCAAACGAACCGTCAGAGCGGGATCATCTCGACGTACCGTACCAGCGCCGACGACAACAGCATCACAGCGAGCGCGTAGCTCATGCACATACCGTCGACTGGTCGCCGAACTCACCCATCGAGCATCCCCTGTTTCCGTCGCTATTTTACCATCCAGACTCATGGCGTATTTGAGGATACCAAGTGGAGTCTGATGGTGGATGCGATGCTGAAAGCCCTCGTAGAGTTTCAAGCACTCGGCTGCGCGAGGTCCAAACTGCACCTCGATACCCGCTCGTCGAAGACGCTCCGCACCGGAACCAGCAGTTCTGGGGTCTGGATCTCGTGTACCGATGACAACCCGCGACACCTGTGCCTGGATCAGGGACTCGGTGCAGGGAGGCGTTCTCCCGTAATGGTTGCACGGCTCGAGCGTCACGTAAACATGCATACCTCGTGCAGAGCCAGGTAGTGCGGCCACGGGCTCAGAGACAGTCGCTGCCAGGTGCTGGTTTTGGTGCGATGACGCGTTCCTCAGCGTTGTAAAGGTCGCCTGCAAGGCGTATTGCTCCGCGTGGGGGTAGCCCGCACGCGGATGGAAACCCTCTCCGACAATGCGACCTGTGTCAGGGTCGACGACCACACATCCGACCGGGGGGTTCGGGGACGGCCTTGCCATTAAAGCCAGTTGAATGCAGCGGTCCATGTAGGTCTCGTCGGAGACTGCACAACGCGGACTTTGGCGTGTAGTTTGCTGCGGACAGTAGCAGTTAGGGCAGCGTCCCCGCTGGGCTGCTCGTTTTCGGGCTCCGCCGCCGAACCACGAAGGTTCTAGACGGTATTCATTGGAGCTCGGAAGATGGAGACTTTGCGCTTCAAAAGAGGAGCGCTTCTGCGCAGGCCATGAACCTGAGTACGCCCCCCAGGCCGGCGATCTCTGCGGTACACCAGAAACGACGTCGGTTGTCAGCCAGCCGTTGTTTCCTGCAACACTCGTACCGGTAAGCACCTGAAACATGGACCATAGATGCCCTTCTTCTGGTTGTCTGCTGCTGATCAAGTTAAGACTGCTGTTTGAGTGTTCTAGGAAAGCCGCCAACTGCCGCTGGCAGTGTAAAACGCTTGTGGGGCAAGCTGCTTGGCAGTGCCAGCATCATGTGCCATCGGCATGGATCCCAGGTAGTGCAGCAGCCGCGGCCGGCACGAAAACACGAGACTACGCTGCCAAGTTATTCAGCCGGTTCCATCCAAGTGCGGGAGGCGTACCTTTTTCGGTAACATGCTTTCGTTGTCCAGCGGACATCAACTGAGGATACGGAGCTGAGAAAGCGTGTTACGGTGTGAAATTTTTTCTGTTATCCAGAGCAACGCGGTGTCTGCATGCTTCGGGAACTCGGTTCAACAAGTGCTCTCTCCATGGGACGGACTTGAGGAAAGAAGGACGCCTTAGCCATACGAAGCACGTCTGACTGTCCGCGCGGCAGCGTACCAAGCATTATAGCGAAGAACGTGCATCGTTCGTTGTCCATTGAAGCGCAACAATCTAGAACCGCAGGTTCCGTTCGATGCGCATGCTTTTCCTGGTGTGCGGCGTTATGCGGTATCTGAGGTCAAAGAACGATCCCTGGTGCGCTGGCGGGCTCTCCAGCGTCTTCAAGTGAGAACGCGCTGCTGCTCTGCCGCTTCTACGGTGTGTGTGTGTGTGCGAGCGCGCGAAAAACGCGATATGTATCAGCGCTCCAACTATGCTTTCGGGCAGGTGCTGTTTATTCCCTTCCAAGAGCATCGAACGCGTAAGCAGCTGCAAATTTATTCATCATCTGGTCGGCTATGCTCGAGACGGTATCTCAGATCGCTGTCCTGGTGCATGCTTTTTTCAGCAAACTCCGCGAACTCGGGTCCCTATGGGCGTTCTGAACAAAAGTCCGTTGGATACCTTGACCGCGGACGGCTGAGAAGGTACGCAGATATCCGATGTCTGCGCTCAACGATGATGCCGTCAACTTCGTGCCGAACAAACGCGTCTGTAAAGCTTCCGCCCAAGACGCAGGCTGCATGGAAATGGAGCGATACTGGACGTCTCTGTCGATACGTGGTCGATATTGAATGGAGCTGCAGCTCGAAGCGTTTCATATTCGGCTGCAGAACGTGCTCAAGGTGCACAGCTTCGCAAGCGACACACCATCGCGCTTGACTAGATGAAAACCTGCAGCGAAGTGTGCGGGTTGGCGGTACCGCCGAGTGCGCTAGGCTTGCCTCGTCACCGCGCAAGGCACGCGGATGCTTTCGGTTCTTCGGTGGCACGGGCGTTATGCAGCTGCACGCCAACGATCATTCTCACTCGAATCGCAACCGATCGAGCTCGGCATATGAAACACAGCGTCGCATGCTTGGAGTTTTAGACTTATTGAAAAAATCGTTGGTGCGATCTGGATAGGGCGACAACGGCTACGGTACCTTTTACGCTGCTGAGCGAGAGTTCTGCCCCCAAAGAACCATAAGATCTTGGCAGAGAAAGCGCTCCAAACCGAACGGACCAGCTCCATCCACATCAACGCGTGCTCCTGAGCAGTGTCCTGGGTCTAACGGATATATGTTCGAACTGAACCTTGCGGTGTTCCAGGCGCGCCCGGAATCGGCTACTAGAGAATCCCAGGCCTCCACGAACATCGCCTGATTGCTCCTATTCGCCGTGACGCTGGTTAGGCCTCTACTGAAAAGCATCCAGTTAATAGACACAGAAAAACCGTGAGCTCAGCTATACGAAGTATTCAGGGCCGCCTCAAAACCGCCCGCTGTTTTCGATTCGCTGTTGGGCTGCTTAGGCCTCGGATACGTAAGAACCTCGTTCATGGGCACTGAGAAACGGTGCTCGGGGCGCTGCACGCTCGCACGCTCTAGGGTCGTACTGCTCTTTGGGCGATCTAGACGCTAGATGGCTCGCACGCGATCCGACTCGCACTAGGCGGCACCCGCGCCGTGCCGAAACGATCCAGAGAGAGCACTGCGCCCTCACTCGTTCAGCTCCTTGGACTGCATGATTTTTTCCTGTTTCATCGCCTTGAGGACAACCACTGTCAGCTGTTTCCCGGCTTCAAAGTCTTCCTTGATTTTAGCATGCACGGGATCGTTATCGGGGTCGAGCTTGAGGTCCTCACGGGTTTCACCCTTGTCGTCCATCAGCGAGCAAAAGTTTTCAGCGTCGATGTCGATTAGCTGGTACTCGGAACGAACCACCACTGGTTGGTACATGGTATGGCTCGTTGGTGCAACATCCTCATATTTCTTGCCCGTAAATATATCAAGGCCCACGATATTGGCCTTGGCATGTCCGTGTTTCCCGGTTTTGCTGGTGCTCACATCCACACACTTACAGGGCTGCCCCTTCAACACAACGTACACGCCTTTCTTCACCGCCCCGGCTTGAATCGGAGTCACATCAGACGCTCCCGCATCACCGGTCGCCAAAACCTCGAGATCGTGCTGCTCCGCCATCGTTTCCCGCAGCCGCCGGCGTTTGCGTGCTCAGCGTCGTCGTTCACAGCGGAGGTCCTAGAAAATCTGTTCAGTATTTTAGCTCCGCCTTGCTGACGGAAATCAAGAGTGCAATAACAGAGTGTGCAGTAAACAGAAGTTCCGAATTCTTGGCAGGCGCACGTCTGCTCAACGTCGCCGGATGCTACGTCAGTTTTCTCAACCGGAGTCCTCACAATACGCTTTGCAAGGTTATGTCGAAGCGCCGGCGCATGTGATACCTATGTCCATCATCGTCGTCGACGACGACGATGGCGACGGCGACGCGGCGAGGCCTCGCACAGATGGACGTGCGCGTGCGCATCCAAGCGCCACGGGCGGTACGGGAAATCCCCAGACCCAGGTCAGCCTGAACTGGGACGGTTCCAGATCGCTGACGCGGTTATAGACTCGAAAGCATGGGGCTCTTCTCATTGTATTCAACACCAGCATTTGCGTGTTTTTGCGGCGACTGCTGCGTTTTCCTCACCACTATATCCTGCTTTAAATACGCCGGTCTCTCCTTTGTATCCGGCACCGTTGTCAGCCGTTGACGAAAGTTGTTATCAGTGCTCAAGTCCATATTTCGAAGTTTCAGGCTGTTGTACACGCAATTCATGAAGGCGCCGAAGTTGTGAGCTACATTTCGCTGACCATTTTCTCCTTTTCTGAAGGCAGCCTCGGTGCAACTTCCGCCGAGGTGACACGGGAGACTGAAATCAGGTGTACACATATGTCCCATACGCCTTCTCCGCCGAGCATCGCCATTTGGCACGCGAACGCTTGCCTCATCGATCCATGCATGCCCGCGAAGGGTACCGGGGGCTCGCCTCAGTACCCTTCGCCTTTTCCGCCACCGTGGCCTACGCTACGATCACGGGGTTCTTCTGGCCGATTCCCACGGCAAGTGCTTTGTCCGTGACATAAGGAAGCGCACGCTGTTCCATTCGATGGAGGATTTGTGGGGCGCGATGTTGTCTATGACGGGACACGTACCGAAAGGAATATCCCGAGTGGAGAATCCTTCGAAAAACTTCGATCGGTGTGCGCTCTCCACATCCAAAGCGGTGACGGACTCTCCAATGGAAGCGATTGCTGCGGTGAGTCAGGTGCGAGTGCAAAAAACTTTTTTCCATGGAAATAAAAGGAACTGGAGCATCTCAGAGCATATTCCGTGGGCGATATTACGCTGCTGTCGAATGCAGTGTCTTTGATGACCCGAAAAGTAGTAGGATTTGCCTAACGAATCAAATTGGTGCTGTAACGTAACAAGATCTTGGAACTTTTGGCAAGAGTTCGTGAACAAGGAGTCAAAGGGCGTGGGGCTTTTCTCCTCGTCAATCCAGCGGCGCGCATTGCTGCGCCCGCATGTTCCCTGAAATAGAAAGATCGACAAGATGAAGAATGCGTGATTTTAGCTTGCTCAGCACAAGAAACGGAGAAGAGCGGCGGTTTTTACGTATTACGTGGATAATGAAATCGGTAATTTTACGAACGCTTGCTCGAGGGTGTCGTGAAAGAACCTTGATTCAAGTGTCGTCACGAATTCCACCAGCAAAGCGTTGCAACAGCTACGCCAAAATAGACGATCGAGACTCCTGACACTATGTTCAAGTCCGTACGGCCTCAAAGCTGGATTCCAAGTGCGGAGGCTGTAAACCTAAAACGATTCGGGAGAACAATCAAAAAGCACGGGCAGAGCGAGTAGTTCAGTGTTTCATTTTCGTCTGATACCGGTGTAGGTCTGGTGCGACATCCGAGACGCGCTCCCGGATGCCGATATCCATTG